>ENA-OQKO01000058-OQKO01000058.1-human-gut-metagenome-genome-assembly--contig:-NODE-58-length-133776-cov-9.719766_pt1 | contig 133776 bp, 98 predicted proteins | sample MGYA00242777_ERZ504796 | MGnify/ENA primary metagenome ERZ504796 (study PRJEB26092, sample SAMD00036404) | human gut metagenome | host: Homo sapiens | study: EMG produced TPA metagenomics assembly of... | reverse complement strand
GGTCGTTCGACGCAATGTTTTCATCAATTCTTTGAGGAAAAAGAACGGTTTGATTGGGAATGTAAGGACGAAAATGTAACTTTGCCATAACGAAATACTTTATGCCTAAAGATACAAAAACTTTGGGGAATAGCAAAGCCCGGGCTTGCGAAAGTCTGGGCTTTGTGCATAAAAAAGGTTGTGCCAGAGTTTTGACACAACCTCTTTCGGTAAGTGTAAGGAAGAAGACCGGGACTTCAATCGGGGTATCAGCCCAGCGGATTTTCCTCTATACCGCCATCCCCACCACCTGAGGGACCATCGTCCACAGTGTCGGAGGGAAGCTCAATCCACTCCAGCGTGCCGCTGTCCACCAGCGCACGGGTGTAGGTGCCGCTAGAGGTCTTCTCCCGGTCGGGAGTAAACTCCACGCGGACGGCTTTCACTTGTTTCTGAAAATCGAAGTCTTTAAGGTCAGCCACGCCTACGGTATTGAGCGTGTAGCGGAAGTAGCCCAACCCTTTGATGTGGACGGACTTTCCTTGTTTCATTTGGTTGTGCATCACGGGGGCGATGTCGCCCAGCACGGCCTGCACGTCGGAGTTGCTCACGGTGGAGATGCGAGCCAGTTCCTTGGCTATATCTTCGGTTTCCACGGGTTTGCCCTTGACGATGGCCTGGGGGTAATATACTTTCTTTGACTTGTTCAGTTGTTTTTTCCAAAATGCCATAATTGTAAGTTTTTTAAAGTGAATATATTGTTGCTGTATTATCCGCTCCGTCTCCTCCCGCCACTATTACTCCGGGCAGGTGAAACCTCCCGGAGGAGGAAGCTGAGCCTTGACTGTGCCGAAGTTAAACTTTGACGATGCCAATGTTGAACTTTGACCGCCTCAAAGTTTAACTTCGGGAAAAGGCTTATTCTGTGCCGGAAGAGGGAATGTCCCCGATGTCAATCATTGAAAGCCGATGCTTTTCCAAATCATGAGGGGGCCGCTGTACTGCGCCACAGTCCATCCGTTACCGTTGGAGACTTTGGGGACGGCACTGCCATCCTCTTTCTTATCGACGTTCAGTACGAGGTCGCAATTGGCAGGATTAAATGCGTTATCTCCGGAATGAGTGCTTCTGTTGTGAAAAACAGCATTGCGCTCTATACTGTCATTATCCATATCAACAAAATCACCGGCTGCGGTGGCTTCTATCCGGGTAAGAGAGCTGCATCCCGTAACGATATAATTGCCGAACCGGGTACACTTCGGTATTTTGAGCGTTTGCAGACTCGTACATCCGAAGAAAGCATCCAGGCCTATCGCCGTCACATTATCCAGCGTGAGTTCCGCCAATGAAGTGCAACCCTTAAATGCGCCTTCATCAATTTGGACAACCTGCGAAAGACTCACCGTAATCAGCGCAGCGCAGTTGACAAAAGCATACTCTCCGATTACCCGCACGTCATCGGGCAACACCACCTCCTGCAAGGCGGTGCAATTAATAAAGGCGTGGTCGGGCAGTGTTGGCGTTGCACCCCAGCCCGTCACTCCGGTGAGGTCGCATTTCGTGATTTGTTTATTATCGGCAAATGTACCCCAGCCACCGCCCATTCCCGCCTTGGCAAGATCGCCCTTGAGCTTGATTTCGGTGACGTCGGCATTGAGGATGGCTTGGATAGCGGCCTTTACTTCAACAGCAGAGGCATACTGGTCCATATCGATAGGTTCGTCGGGTACTACGTCTTTCAGTGTCACTTCTGCCACGTATACGTTTCCCGCTTCTATTGTGATAGTGGGCAGGGCGGCTATATACTTTTTCCCTTCGCTATCGGTGGCGGTTATGAACACCTCGGGTATTCTGTCGGGCACGAAGGCGGTATAGAAAACATTGTCCCGATGAGGTAAGGGAGAGGTTTTCTATTTTCTCCATGGGTATTCCATTTAAATAGAGGCGGTAGTCGGGAGGAAGGGAGGTCACATCCACGTCTGCCGCACGAGACACATTCCCCAGTTGCAAGCCGGTGATGGTTGTTCCGATGGGTATTCCCTGTATGGTAAGTTTCAGCGCCGCCGTCAGGGGAAGGAAGCTAAAGCTGACGGTGGATTCTCCCTGATAGGTGGTCTTGGCACAGATGGTGTGCCTTATGTTGCGCGGAGTTCCGTCGCTTGTGATGTCGGGGATGCGCAAACTTGCCATTTCCGGCCACCCGGAGGCTTCGTCAGCCGGAACTTCCGTGAGAGTAAAGTTCATGTCGGCCAAGCCGTGTTGGTAACAGGCGTACAGTTCATCGCCCGTCTCTGTTCCCGCAGGCAAATTCCCGATGAATTCGGTGTTTTTGCCATCCGGGCTGAGTGAATTTGCTTTTTGTTGAAGGATGGATGACGCTTGTTTAGTCCTATTATAAAGGTATATCTTTTCGCCACTTTCCGCCCACTTCACTACGAGCTTTCCGTTACCTTCCGCGTTGGTTTGGTCGTCGTATGTCAGGCGGGTATCTGCTCCCGTACCGGACATGGCGGCGGTGACGGTTATCTGTTTTCCCGGGGCGTTGCCGTTATCGGGAGTTTCCATTGCCGGTTCGTCCTGGCTGCATCCTGCCGCCATTGTCAGGCAGAAGAGGATGGAGGGTATGATGTTTTTTTTCATATAGCGCTTATTTTTCAATGGTGAGAATGTCGTTGATAAGGTCTTCCAGGTCACTGCCGGATGCGGCGCGGCCATAGCCGATGGAACGGGTGCGGCCGGTGCTACTGCCCCAAGGTCTTTGCGGCATGTCGCCCAGGCTACTTGCCATAATTCCCTCGCTTTCCATCCGTATCACTTCGATGGCGGGGGCGGTGTACTTTTGCTTTTCTGTTGGTTTCAGACTCGTTGTCTCCTGTCTTTTGTATAATGAATACTGAATTGTTTGCCACGAAATTACCGCACAGACGTATTCATGCCAAATAATTTCACCTATGCTGAAAAGCAGGAAAATCAATGAAAGATAGCCTGAAAAGGAAACTAAAACAGGCTCTTAATTCAAGCGAGCTACAAGAATTGCTTACAATAGCATTTGGGAGTCATCCCCATTAGTTGCTTAAAGTCTCTGTTGAAATTGCTACTATTGTTGTAACCTACCATCTCACATACATCTTCTATACTATATTCGGGATGTTCGGCAAAAACCGGGATGCCTCGCGTATACGTAGTTCCTTACGCCACGGACGGAAGTCGATGCCATAGCAACTTTTCATATATTGCCGGAAGAAAGCCTTGCTTGTCCCGAAAGAAGCAATCACCATACCGGAAGGAACATCGCTTTGGCAGTATTCTTTCTCATCTACGTATTTCTGCAACCTTTCTTTTAATGCCTGCCTCGCTTCGGACATCCCATCTTCCGGTATTGCATCCTCTGTTGTCTCTTCTGCCGCTTCTTCCTTCTTTATCTCTGATGCAACTGTCTCCGCCGAGACCGCACAAACATTCGCATCTTGCGGTACGGACGCAATGACCGGGATTACAAATTTCATTCTATGATAATAGTTCACAAACCAAATCACCATGAAACTATAAAAAACTACATACAGGGGAACGAAGAATTTGTACCAACTGGGATTAAATATAATAAGTATAGCCATTACTCCGATAGCCAGTGCACTATAGAACCCGGTCTTCACCCATGCCAAACGACTTTCCTCATCGTCGTCATAATAGTCTTCTACCTCTTACACCGTTTTTCGGTAAGACAATATGAATTGCCTCGTATAGACAATTAGCTGAACGACATAAGCGGTAAGGCCCACATAAAAGAACCATGAGAAATAATCCGTAAAGCAGAACAGGGAGACAAACAAGACAATACCCGCTACTGTGATACCTCCCGCCTGCCGGAATACTGCACTCCATCTGACCGCATTAGGACGTATGAAAACCAATATGGACATCGTAAAAAGCAGAGACTGGAACGAAGCTACAAAAAGCGTACTGGCCGGTTCGATACGGCGGTCATACCCTGTCAGGCAACACACCACACTGAGAAGTGAGAGCACAAAATAAGAAGGTACAAGAATATTACGGGCTTTTCGAAATTTCGCCAATCCGCTTTCCGGCAATATCTTCGTAGTGGCCAACATAACTCCTAATATTGCAATAACAAAGGCGGAAGCACCCGTTAAAAACTCGTATGTCGTTTCATCCATGTAGTAAGATCGTTATAACCGCAAAATTAGTTCTTTTTACATTGTGTGCCAAATAATTAATCCCGAAAACTTCATCTTTTTATACCACCCATCTCTGCCATCCCAATGTAAACGGAAGGGAAATAAGACTTTCTACGGTTTTGCAAACGTTTGCACTATTCTATAATCCGATAATTCTCAACGCAGAAGCTTATTCTCATCTATTCCGCTATTTTTGCAATCGGATTAGCTGGCTTTACATTTTTCAGTTTGGCAGCTACCCCAGTTTAAGTAACCTTTGAATAAGAAGAACTGCACCTCAGCAATAAAAATAAGCAAGCTTATTTTGTACTGCCTCCGGTTTGCATTATCTTTGGCTGAAACAATTTATATACCATGAATAAACCGCAGATAACCATCAAGGATATTGCCCGGGCGTTGAACGTCTCGCCATCCACCGTGTCGAGAGCGCTGAAAGATAACCCGGACATCAGCCAGGAAACCCGTGACCTTATACATGCGTATGCTCGGGAACATAACTACAAACCCAACGTACTTGCTGTTAATCTTCGAGCCAGCCGTTCGAATACAATCGGTGTAATTGTGCCGCAACTGGTACATCACTTTTTCTCGTGTGTGCTGAGTGGCATTGAAAAGGCTGCCGCCGAAGCAGGATACAATATTCTGGTAGCCCAGAGCAACGAATCTTACGAGCAGGAAGTGAAAATCGTACATTCATTCCTTGCCGCCCGCGTCTGTGGTGTGATTGCCTCACTGGCAAAAGATACTTCCCAATACGACCATTATCAGGATTTGCTGAATAACAATATCCCCATTGTATTCTACGATCGCATCTGTACCGGATTGAAAACGGAACGGGTGGTAGTGGACGACTATGCCGGCTCTTTTGCCGCCGTGGAGTATATGATACAGACAGGTTGCAAGCGTATCCTGTTTTATGGAGCGGCCCCGCATCTGGAAATCACCAAGAACCGCCGGAATGGTTATCTGGACGCCATGAAGAAGTATAAAATTCCTGTGGACGACAGCATGATTATGCTGTGTGATACACGTGAACGTGCCATAGCCATCACTCCGGATATTCTGGAAGGGCCCGGCCATCCGGATGGTTTCTTCGCCATCAATGACGAAACGGCCTCAGGAATTCTTTATGCCTGTAAGCTGGTAGGGAAAAAAGTTCCCGACGAAGTATCCATCTGCGGATTCACCGATGGAGCCATTGCCCAAAGCACCGACCCGAAGCTGACAACCGTGGAACAGCATGGAGAAGAAGTAGGGAAAAGTGCTTTCAGCATTCTGATAGGCAAGCTGGAAGGGGGTGATGACAAGAGTAGCAACAAGATTGTGAGGACGAATCTTGTAGTGAGGGGGACGACGAAATAAGAAAAAGAAATGATAATTTAGCAGAGTGATATGTGGAGTATCTCAGTTCCCCTCCTCCAGTCGGAGGAGGGGTGCCCAAAGGGCGGGGTGGTAGGTGAGAAAGAATTCCTTATTCTTATGATTAATAGGTTTTTTATTGTTTTACCTACCACCTCCCCCTACGGGTACTCCTCCTCCCGGGAGGAGGAGAATGAAGATACTACTGTCAATCATCTACCACTGGTAAATCATCATTTATAAAACAGATTATAATATCTAATACCAAATATAAGAATGAAAGTAAAACCCGATTTAAGCTTTTGGAAGTTGTGGAACATCAGCTTCGGCTTTTTTGGCGTACAGATTGCCTACGCCTTGCAGAGTGCGAACATCAGCCGTATTTTCGCGACATTAGGTGCAGACCCGCACAGTTTAAGTTATTTTTGGATATTGCCACCACTGGCAGGTATCATCGTGCAGCCCATCGTGGGTGCTGCAAGCGACAAGACGTGGACACGCTTCGGACGCCGTATTCCTTACCTGTTTGTCGGTTCACTGGTAGCCGTACTGGTGATGTGCCTGTTGCCGAATGCCGGTAGTTTCGGTATGGCAGTCAGCACGGCAATGATATTCGGATTAGTATCGTTGATGTTCCTGGATACATCCATCAATATGGCAATGCAGCCATTCAAGATGATGGTGGGCGACATGGTAAACGAAAAGCAAAAAGGACTTGCCTACTCTATCCAGAGTTTCCTGTGTAATGCCGGCAGCCTGGTAGGATTCCTTTTCCCGTTCATCTTTACATGGATAGGCATCAGCAACATAGCTCCCCAAGGTGTAGTTCCCGACTCGGTTATCTATTCCTTCTATATCGGAGCAGCCATCCTTATACTCTGTGTAATCTATACCACAGTGAAAGTAAAGGAAATGCCACCCGCCGAATACGCTGAATACCACGGCATCACCGAAGAGGAAGAAAAAGAAAAGATCAATATGGTGAAGCTATTGGTGAAAGCACCGAAGGCTTTCTGGACAGTAGGTTTGGTTCAGTTCTTCTGTTGGTTTGCTTTCATGTTTATGTGGACGTATACCAATGGTAGTGTAGCTGCCAATGTATTCGATGCTCCTACCGTGGAAACCGTAGTGAACGGAGTCAGCAAAGTTATGCTGGACACCAAGAGTATTCAATATCAGGATGCCGCCGACTGGGTAGGTGTGTTGTTTGCCGTACAGGCTATCGGTTCTGTACTATGGGCTGTCTGCATCCCGTTGTTCAAGGATCGCAAACTGATCTATTCTCTCAGTTTGGTACTGGGTGGATTAGGTTTCATCTCCACCTATTTTGTTCATAATCAATATGTATTATTCATCTCCTTCTTACTGATTGGTTGCGCATGGGCCGCTATGCTGGCATTGCCTTTCACCATCCTGACCAACGCACTGAGCGGTGGACACATGGGAACTTACCTAGGCTTGTTCAACGGAACAATCTGTATTCCGCAGATTGTGGCTGCTTCACTTGGTGGAAGCATTCTTGCCCTGTTCACTCCCAAAGGTATGTTGCCTCCCGAAATCAATATGCTGGTTATGGCAGGTGTCATGCTGATTATCGGCTCCGTTTGTGTATATTTAATCAAAGAGACCAAAGGAGAACAAGCAAAAGCATAATCCTTGCGAAACTATATTCTGAAGGAAGTCTTCGTTGCTCTACGATAACAACCTCTTTCTTCTACGACCAACGCCCTGTTTCACTACGATGAATGGGGCGTTGCTCGTAGAGAAGTAGAGCACATTTTAACCCAAAAGTAAATTTTGTCTTCTTTTTTTCCTCTTTTTGCCGTTTATCCGTTAATTTGTTTATCTTTACGGCCATAATTACCAACGAAATACACGCCATGAAAAGATACCTTAAAACCGATGAATGGAATATTATTGAAGATAACTTTCACGCTGACAACCTGCGAATGTCAGAAAGTATATTCAGTCTTGGGAACGGTCGCTTCGGCCAACGGGGCAATTTCGAGGAGCCTTATTCAAGCGACTCATACCGTGGTTCATTCGTTGCCGGTATCACCTTTCTTGATAAAACGCGTGTAGGCTGGTGGAAGAACGGCTTTCCGGCTTTCTACACCCGCATCCCCAATGCAGCGGACTGGAGTCGTGTCAGCCTGCGCCTCATCGACGAAGAACTGGACTTGGCACAATGGGACGTAAACAGCTTCAGCCGCAGACTTGATATGAAAGCAGGTATCTCCTACCGGGATTTCGAAGTGACTTCTCCCAGAGGACATCAAATACGGGTACATGTGGAGCATATCAACAATATGGCTCACCCCGATTTATGCCTGATAAAATACAGCGTCACCTCCATTAATTATACGGGAAGAATATCACTGATTCCCTCCCTGGATGCAATCATAGTCAATAAGAACGATGATCCGAACGAGAAGATATGGAATATCCTCCGTTCCGGTGTCACAAAGGATTGTGCTTATCTATGGACGCAAACCCGGCGGGAAGATGCGCAAGTGTGCTATGCCATGACCTATCAGTTCTTCAAGAACGGCAAAGAAACCACCTCAAACCCGATACGCATTGAAAAGGAGAAACAGACCGGATTCAGTATCGGAGCAGATGTAAAACCGGGAGACAACGTGATGCTCATCAAATATACCGTTATAAGTTCGTCGCTCTATGATGAACGCCAGGAATTGATAGAACATTCCATCGCCAAAGCCCGTCAGACTAAAATAGACGGCTGGGACAAGCTGGAAAACGATCACCGGCAAGCCTGGGACAATATATGGAAGGAAATGGATGTGGTTATCGAAGGGGACTCGGAAGCACAACAAGGTATCCGATACAACATCTTCCAACTATGCCAGACGTATCGTGGTGACGATCCGCGCTTGAATATCGGCCCGAAAGGATTCACTGGTGAAAAATACGGTGGAAACACATATTGGAACACGGAACTTTGTTGTGTACCGTTCTTCCTGCTTTCTACTCCGAGGGAGATTGTAAAAAATCTGTTGATATACCGTTATAACCAACTACCGAAAGCTATAGAGAATGCCCGTAAACTGGGATTCAAAGAGGGGGCTGCTCTCTTTCCGCAAGTCACTTACAGTGGTGAGGAATGCCACAGCGAATGGGAAATTACTTTTGAAGAAATACACCGCAACAATATCATCGTCTATGCCATTGCACAACATGCCGCAATCACAGGCAGCAAAGATTATATAGCCAAATACGGACTGGAAGTAATGATTGCCGTCTCCCGCTTCTGGAGCCAACGTGTATCTTTCTCAAAACCAAAACAGAAATATGTCATACTGGGGGTAACCGGACCGGATGAGTACGAAAACAATGTGGATAATAACTGGTACACCAATTACTCGTGTGTGCAGTGCCTGCAGATGACACTTAACTATCTTGAAATCATTGCCGGAGAATACCCCGACGAATATGCGCGTGTACGCCGTGTCACCAACCTCCGCCAACAAGAAGAGGCTGAACGCTGGCGCGACATCATCAACCGTATGTATCTACCGGAAGACAAAGAACTGGGGATCTTTGTACAAAATGACGGTTTCCTGGATAAGGAACTGAACAGTACCGATGCCATTCCACCCGAAGAACGCCCCATCAATCAGCATTGGTCCTGGGATCGTATTCTTCGTTCGTGCTACATCAAACAAAGTGATGTGTTACTGGGATTATATCTGTATTACTTCAATTTCAACAAGGAAACTGTCCGCCGTAACTTTGATTTCTATGAAACAATGACGGTACATGAATCTTCACTTTCCCCGCACATCCACTCCATTCTTGCCGCCCGCATTGGCGAAGTGGAAAAGGCTTACCAACTCTTTCTGCATGCCACCCGTCTTGACCTGGATGACTACAACAACGAAACTCACCAAGGACTGCATATCACCAGTATGCCGGGCAGCTGGCTTGCCATTGTACGAGGCTTCGCCGGAATGCAGATCCTGGAGGGCATACTCTCTTTCTTCCCAGTCATTCCCGAAAAATGGAGCAGTTATTCCTTCCAGATAAATTATCAGGGACGTACACTTCAGATGCGCGTAGGCAAAGAAATAAATATTTCACTTATTACCGGAGAAGAACTGAACATACAAGTATATAAAAACGTTTATAAGCTCAAACTGGGCACCGATTTGTTGCTCAGAATAGAGGAGTAGAAGCCTTTATCATTAACAACGCGTAACAAAATAAACCGGGAGAACAATTATCTGTTTTTCCGGTTTTATGTTTCTATATCTAAACGAACAACTATATATTAGTATGAAAAGAATCTATTTGTTCACCATCGGCGTGATGCTGCTTGTCACATCATGCGGACACAAGAAAGAGGGCGATGCCACCCTGATTCGACCTGTTAAGACAGCTAGTGCCAGCTCCCAATCGGTCATCCGGAAAGACTTCTCCGGTATTGTAGAAGCCGTAGAATACGTGAAACTAGCCTTCCGTGTCAGCGGACAGGTTATAAATCTGCCTGTGGTAGAAGGTCAGCGGGTAAAGAAAGGACAATTGATCGCCGCCATTGATCCACGCGACATTTCCCTGCAATACGCCGCCGACAAAGCCGCTTATGAGACTGCCGCAGCACAGGTGGAACGTAACAAGCGCCTGTTGGGACGCCAGGCTATCTCCGTGCAGGAATATGAAATCAGCGTTGCCAATTACCAAAAGGCAAAGTCCGCTTATGAATTGTCCAGCAATAATATGCGGGATACCAAACTGACTGCTCCCTTTGATGGTTCTATCGAAAAGCGTCTGGTGGAAAACTATCAGCGCGTGAACTCCGGGGAAGGCATTGTACAATTGGTGAATACACAGAAGCTCCGCATCAAATTCACCGTGCCGGATGATTATCTGTATCTGCTTCGTGCAAAAGATGTAACATTCAAAGTGGTTTTCGACACCTATCCGGACATGGTGTTCAACGCACAATTGGAAGAATATCTGGACATTTCTACAGCCGGAACAGGTATCCCGGTAACTATTACGATTGAAGATCCTGCTTTTAATCGTTCCTTATACGATGTGAAACCGGGATTTACGTGTAAAATCAAGCTGGCATCGGACGTAGCTCCCTTCCTGGAAGAAAAGCTTGTGAATATTCCGCTCAGTGCCATATTCGGTGAAAGCGAAAACCAGAAAACTTATGTGTGGGTAGTAAAAGATAATAAGGTAAGCAAGCGGGAAGTAACCGTATACTCTCCCACCGGAGAAGCCAATGCTCTTATCTCTGCCGGTATACAGCCGGGAGAAACTATTGTAATTGCCGGAGTGCACCAACTGGTGGACGGACAAACGGTGAAAGTTATCAATTAGACTACCAACTACTGCGACCTTGAGGTCGCCCAAATATAAATCATATGAATTTAGCTAAATATGCATTAGACAACACCAAGATTGTTTATTTCTTCCTGGCTGTGTTGCTAATCGGCGGTATACTATCATTCGGCCGGTTGGGAAAGAAAGAGGATGCACCCTTCGTCATCAAGTCAGCGGTCATTATGACTCGCTATCCGGGGGCAGAACCGGCAGAAGTAGAACGACTGATCACCGAACCGATCTCCCGCGAGATACAGTCGATGAGTGGTGCATATAAAATTAAATCGGAGTCCATGTACGGACTATCCAAGATAACATTCGAGCTTCAACCTTCCCTTTCCGCAGAGTCTATTCCGCAGAAATGGGATGAACTTCGCCGCAAGGTGCTCAACATACAACCGCAACTACCCGCCGGTGCTTCCGTTCCCACGGTATCGGACGATTTCGGTGATGTATTCGGCATCTATTACGGTCTGGTAGGCAATGACGGTTTCTCTTACGAAGAAATGCGCAACTGGGCAGAGCGTATCAAAACTCAGGTTATCACTGCTGACGGGGTAATGAAAGTAGCCCTGTTCGGCACGCAAACCGAAGTGGTGAATATCTTTATATCCGTCAATAAACTGGCCGGTATGGGGATAGACCCGAAGCAAGTGGCAAGCCTGTTGCAATCGCAAAACCAGATTATCAACACGGGTGAAATCAACGCCGGTGAACAACAATTGCGTATTGTAGCCAACGGAACTTACACCACCGTCAATGACATCCGGAACCAAGTGATTACAACTTCGGGAGGGCAAGTAAAATTGGGTGATATAGCCATTATCGAAAAAGGATATATGGACCCACCCGGCAACATCATGCATGTCAATGGGAAGCGTGCCATAGGTATCGGCGTTTCCACCGACCCGACAAAGGATGTAGTAAAGACCGGAGAACTGGTAGATCAGAAACTGGCTGAACTTCTTCCCCTTATTCCGGTAGGGTTGGAGCTGGAAAGTCTGTATCCGGAAAATGTCATAGCTCAGGAAGCAAATAATGGTTTCATCATTAACCTGATAGAATCCCTCCTCATTGTAATCGTTATCATCATGCTGGTGATGGGGCTACGTGCTGGTATACTTATAGGAAGTTCACTGCTATTTACCATTGGCGGCACGTTGCTCATCATGTCCTTCATGGGGGTAGGACTGAACCGTACTTCCCTGGCAGGTTTCATCATTGCCATGGGTATGCTAGTGGATAATGCCATTGTAGTGACGGACAATGCACAAATAGCCATTGCCCGAGGAATAGACCGTAGAAAAGCACTGATAGATGGAGCTACCGGACCACAATGGGGCTTACTTGGCGCCACGTTCATCGCCATTTGTTCATTCCTCCCGCTGTACCTCGCCCCTTCTGCCGTAGCGGAAATCGTAAAACCTCTGTTTGTCGTACTTGCCATTTCTTTGGGATTAAGCTGGGTACTGGCACTCACGCAAACCACCACTTTCGGCAATTTTATCTTGAAAACCAAATCCGGCGATACTAATAAAGATCCGTATGATAAACCTTTCTATCACAAGTTCGCATCTATCCTCGGAGTACTTATCAAAAAGAAAACGCTCACACTAGGTAGTATGGTAGTCCTGTTTATCATCTCACTGATCATCATGGGAATGATGCCGCAAAACTTCTTCCCCTCATTGGATAAGCCCTATTTCCGTGCCGATATATTCTATCCGGACGGTTACAGCATCCGTGACGTGGAAAAGGAAATGAAACAGGTGGAAGCGCACCTCCTGCAACAACCGGAAGTGAAACGGATATCCACTACTTTCGGCAGTACGCCATTACGTTACTATCTGGCATCTACTTCCGTGGGTCCCAAGCCCAACTTTGCCAATATACTCATTGAACTAACCGACAGTAAATATACAAAGGAATACGAAGAGAATTTCGACCAGTATATGAAGGCGAACTATCCGAATGCCATTACCCGTACCACTTTGTTTAAACTATCACCTGCGGTAGATGCTGCCATTGAAATCGGTTTCATCGGTAATAATGTCGATTCACTGGTGATGCTGACCAATAAGGTCCTGGAAATCATGCATCGGGATGACGATCTCATTAACGTACGAAATTCATGGGGGAATAAGATTCCTGTATGGAAACCCGTTTACAGTCCGGAACGTGCCCAACCGTTAGGTGTCTCCCGACAGAGCATGGCACAGAGTATTCAGATTGGCACAAGCGGTATGACATTAGGTGAATATCGTGAAGGCGACCAAGTGTTGCCTATCCTGCTAAAAGATAACACGGTCGATTCTTTCCGTATCAACGATCTGCGTACGCTACCCGTATTCGGTACAACCCAGGAGACCACTACACTGGAACAAGTAGTCAGTGAATTTGATTTCCAATATAAGTTCTCGAATGTGAAAGATTATAACCGCCAGATGGTAATGATGGCGCAAGCCGATCCACGCCGGGGAGTAAATGCCATAGCAGCATTCAATAAGATATGGAAAGAAGTGCGAGAAGAAATTCAGGTACCGGAAGGATACACCATGAAGTATTTTGGTGAACAGGAAAGTCAGGCAGAAAGTAATGCAGCATTGGCAGCTAACATGCCATTAACTTTTTTCCTGATGTTCATTACCCTGTTATTCCTGTTCAGAACCTACCGCAAGCCAATTGTCATCCTATTGATGTTGCCGCTTATCTTTATTGGCATCGTACTGGGATTAATCTTGCTTGGTAAATCATTCGACTTCTTCTCTGTCCTTGGCCTACTGGGATTGATTGGTATGAATATCAAGAATGCAATTGTATTGGTAGACCAGATCGATATAGAAACTGCTTCCGGAAAAACGCCACTGAATGCGGTAATCAGTGCAACAACCAGTCGTATCATACCTGTAGCCATGGCATCCGGAACCACGATTCTGGGTATGTTACCGTTGCTATTCGACGCTATGTTCGGTGGTATGGCGGCAACAATCATGGGTGGTTTGCTGGTGGCTTCAGCATTAACGCTGTTCGTGCTGCCCGTAGCATATTGTGCGATACATAAGATTAAAAAGTGAAAAGAAGAAATACAAGTAATCATGAAAAAGAAGATAATCATAGTCACACTACTCTGTTGCTTCGGCCTGAAAGCCGGAGCCCAACAGTATCTCAGCCGTGAAGCATATCGTGACAAAGTAGAAGCCTACAGCCAGGTGTTGAAACAGCAGCGCCTGAAAACCATGGCAAGCACCGAAGCGCGAAAAATAGCAAATACCGGCTTCCTACCACAAATAGACATCACTGCCGAAGGTACCGCCAACCTCAACCACCTGGATAAGTGGAACAGTCCGAAGGGTGAGTATCGCCCCTACACCTATCAGGCACTCGCAACTTTGGCACAACCCCTCTATACCGGCGGTTCTCTGATAGCCCAGAAACGTATGGCTCAGGCTGACGAAGAATTAAGCCAACTCACCACCGAACTTACTCTCGACCAAATTCATTATCAAAGTGATGCCGTTTACTGGAATGCTTCAGCCGCTTATGCCAGTCTTGAGGCTGCCGCTACATTTCAGGATATCATAAAGAAGCAGCACGATATTATTCAGGATCGTTTCAACGATGGCGCTATCAGTCGTACAGACCTGCTGATGATTTCCACCCGCCAGAAAGAAGCTGAATTGCAGTATATCAAGGCCCGCCAAAACTATACCCTTGCTCTGCAACAACTGAACATTCTGATGGGAGTAGCACCCAATACCCCTGTAGATAGCCTAAGTGAAATCAGTATAGCCAGTGAGCCCGTCGACATTCTCGGACTTGACGATGTACTTCCACGCCGTGCTGATTATGCCAGCACAATGGTAAACATAGCCCGAAGTGAAGCACAACGCCATGCCGCCCTCAGCAAGTACAATCCTCAGGTAAGCATGTTCCTTGCTACAGGTTGGGATACCGGTATCACATATATGGGACAGGAAATCCCCCATACTCCTGTAGCCGGAGTAAACGTCAGTATCCCCATCTTCCGTTGGGGAGCCCGTTTCAAGACAAACCGACAACAGAAAGCATTCATTGGCATCCAGAAGCTACAACAAAGTTATATTACTGATACTATTCTTGAAGAGCTCTCCGCCGCCACTACGAAACTGACGGAAACGGAGCAGCAAGTAAAGACTGCAAAGGAAAATATGGCTCTTGCCGAAGAGAATCTGGACCTTGTGACTTTCTCTTATAATGAAGGAAAATCCAGTATGGCAGATGTCTTGTCCGCACAATTGTCGTGGACACAGGCGCATACGAACCTGATTAATGCATATCTGGCAGAAAAAATGGCAGTGGCAGAATACAGAAAAGTGATTAGTGAATAAAAAATCAGGCGCGGATTACACGGATTACGCAGATCAGCTTTATTGCAACAAATTGCAACAAAAGAATCCGTGTAATCCGCGTAACCCGCGCCGTCTTCGTATCTATTCCCCTTATCCCAGGAACGAAATCAGCACACCCGCCGCTACAGCCGAACCGATTACACCGGAGATATTACTGGACATACAGTAATTCAGCACATGGTTCTTCGGGTCATACTTCGTAGCAATCTCATTGCACACACGGCTTGCCATAGGCACAGCACTCAATCCCGTTGCACCGATCAACGGATTTATCTTCTTCTTGCTGAACAGGTTGAACAGCTTCACAAAGAAGATACCACCCGTAATAGAAAGCGCAAATGCAAGGAAACCACCAATAACAATACCAATGGTTGTCCAGTTCAGAAATGCTTCGCTTGTCATAGTTGCGCCTACACTCAGTCCTAAGAAAATAGTTGCCGCATTCATAATGCTGTTGGCAGCCGCATCAAACAAACGGCTGGTGTCCGCACCGATTTCCTTAATCAGGTTACCGAACATCAACATACCGATCAAAGGCACTGCCGTCGGTACAAAGAGAGCGACAATTGTAGTTACTGCTATCGGGAAAATGATTTTCAGTACACGCAGATTCTTGATTTCCGTCTTCGAAGGATAGAGCTTTTCCTGTTCCTTCATATTGATCATCAGTTCCTTCTTAGAGCAGAACAGCTTCACTACCAACGGAATAATCACCGGCACCAACGCCATGTAAGAATAGGCTGCAATAGCAATCGGACCCAACAGATGCGGAGCCAGCTTAATAGTCGTGAAGATAGCCGTCGGACCATCAGCACCACCGATAATGCCCAGTGCACCTGCCTCCTGTGGAGTGAAACCTATCATAACAGCACATAGCAGCACAGTGAAGATACCCAACTGTGCAGCAGCACCAAAGATAGAGAGACGCAGGTTGCGAAGCATCGGTCCGAAGTCCGTCAAAGCACCCACACCCATAAAAATGATAGGCGGCAAGAAGCCCGTCTTAATCAACATATAGTAGATGAAGTTCATCAATCCCAGGTCGTGCGCTATTTCATGGAGCGGCATTTCCCAGATGTTCTTCAATACCCCATTTACCATTACCATTCCGTTTTCATCTGCCTGAATGACCCCCATATCACCACCGGGAAAGTTGGCGATAAGTACACCAAAAGCGATGGGCACCAGCAACAACGGTTCGTAGTGCTTCTTGATACCCAAGTACAGCAGAATGAAAGCAATGGCATACATCACCAGAAACGACGGGTCGGCAATGATATTGCTGAACGCCGTCATATCATAGAGTTTTGCAAATATTTCTTCCATCGCTGTTTATCCTATCTTCATTAATACATCATCTTCTGAAACAGTGTCCCCCGGAGTGGCACAAATAGCCGTAATTGTTCCGTCAAAGTCGGCACGGATGGCATTGTATGTCTTCATGGCTTCAATGTAGCAAAGCAAGTCACCTTTCTTCACCTTGTCGCCCACTTTCACCGGAGTTTCCTGTGCATTCTTCGTCAGGAAGAACTTACCTTCCAACGGAGCGATCACATCCTGACCTTCGCCTACGGGGGCTTCCACTTTCGCAGTAGCATTTGCCGGTAGGTCAATATCACCATAAGCCACCGTTACGCGATAAGCCTGTCCATCCACCTGTACGGTTAGCGTCTTCGGTTTAGCGTCATCCAACGGGGACTTATTAAGTTCCGCCTTCCGTTTTTCCACGTCTGCCAGGAAGTCTTCTTTCGCCTTGCCACTCTTGTATGCTTCGTATTGTGCCGGATGCATGGCATATTCGAAGAGTTCTTCATCATCTTCTCCCAGATCCCATTTATTTTCTTTCATCATCTTGCGATACTTGTCGAGCGCATCCGGATAATTATCCTGTGGATTTCCGGTGAAGAACTTACGGCCTTCACGTTCCGCTTTCTCCACGAGTTCAGGAGCCAGCGTACCCGGCAGTTTACCTGCCTTGCCCAACAACATATCCCAGATATCATCAGCAATCATACCCCAACGTTCCTTGCCTTTTTCCATGGCAATCACGTTCATCATCGCCAGATTCTTAACGTACTGGCTGAACGGAGTTACCAACGGAGGATAACCTACACGCGGCCATACATAAGCTACTTCGTTAAACAGCTTGATAAGCAACTGATCCTGCGTCATAAACGGCAAGTTACGTTTTGCCTTATATTTATTGATGGATTCCAGATTGGACTCCAGGTCGGCCATAAGGCTACCCATCATACCACCCGGAAGTCCCGGACCGATCAGCAGGGAGTTCATCAAGCGGTTCTTCGGACTGATGTACAGACCCAGAAAATCGTCCATAAATTCCTGAATCAATGCACGTACCTTCATGTATGCTTCCATATTCACCTCAGGAACCTGGAAACCTGCATCTTTCAGCATTGCCTGCACGCTCAGCAAGTCAGCATGTCCCGTACCCCATGACAACGGTTCCATGCCCACGTCGATATAATCGCAACCAGCCTCACAAACTTCGAGGATGCTTGCCATATTAAAACCGGGACCTGCATGACTATGATACTGAATAGGGATTTCAGGGTGTGCAGCCTTGATATTTGCTACGATCTTACCCAATGATACCGGGCGTCCGATACCTGCCATATCCTTGATACAGATTTCATCGGCACCTGCCTTGATGAGCGTTAACGCCATATCCGTATAGTATTCTACTGTATGGATGGGCGAATGGGTGATACAGAGCGAACACTGTGAAATCATTCCGGCTTCCTTAGCGTAAGTGATGGAAGGAATAATGTTACGGGTATCATTCAGTCCACAGAACGTACGTGTGATGTCTGTCCCCTGTACTTTCTTCACTTTGTAAAACAGCCTACGTACATCCGCAGGCACGGGGCTCATGCGCAGACCATTCAATGCGCGGTCCAACATGTGAGTTTGTATACCGGCTTCGTGGAACGGTTTCGTCCATGCACGTACAGCTTTATTAGGATTTTCACCAAACAATAAATTTACCTGTTCAAAACCTCCGCCATTGGTTTCTACGCGGGCAAAACAGCCCATTTCAACAATAGCTGGAGCAACCTTTACCAACTGGTCTACGCGGGGCACATATTTTCCGGCACTCTGCCACATGTCCCTGAACACCAAGCTGAACTTAATTTCTTTTTTCATACTAAATAAATAGATGTGTGTTTTTTATTAAAGATTATCATTTTACTTTCTCGACCTTGGCTACTTTACCCTTGCCTTGTGTCACCACCGTTACAGCAGCACTGATAGCAGCCAAAATATTTCCGGGAATCGCTGCGGGACCTTGCGCACCTTTCTTATCCGGCACCACCTCTTCGGGGGCATACTTGTTTACCAGAAGAATAAGTCCTTTACCTAAGTAGATTACAATCAGCAGGATAGCGAACACTGTCGTCATACCTACCACCATCAGCAGAAGCGCTGTGTTGAGATTTTCCATATTATAAATTATTAGTTATTCGGTCTGTTTTGCAAAAAATCGTCCGAAATTACGGATTTTTGATGAATTAAAATAGAAAAAGAACGATAAAATATGCTAAAACGAAAGTTCCCGTGCTCTCTCCTATCAAAAAGATTGCACGGGAACCATCTGTCACAAGTCACTGGATATCAAAAGATACTAACTTACAGAGCCGGGAGGATTAACCTAATGGATCACCCTCGATACCACCGTCACCGCCGGTATTTCCGCTATCGGTGTTGCCACCGGAAGTGGCGGTTTTACCCCACTCTTCCCAAACAATCTTCGTATTCACCATGCTACGGGTAGTCACCTGACGACCACTGTTACGCTCTACTTCGGGAAGAAAACGAACACGTACCCCGTTAATCAGCGAAGCACTCACCTCCGCAGCCGTCGGTACTCCTCTTTTAGCGGAAGTAGCCGTGTAATAGAAAGTGCCCACACCGTCTATTTTCACTGTACGTCCCTGTCCCATATAACTACTTAATACCCGTCCAAGATTTTCCATCACCGCATACGTGTCACCACGGGTCACGGTAGAGAGAACGGACAGTTCGTCTGCCACTTCGCGAGTAGTAACCGCCTTGCCCCAGGTTACTGATTGAGGATACCACAAATTGTTTACTTTCTTCTGAATTCTTTTAAAAAATGCCATAATCGTAATGTTTTAAATGATTAATTTAATAATGTATATTCTATCTCTTTTATCTCATCCAAGAAGCAGAAGTTTTCAGCGTGAGGCCTCAACGATTCAGCTATCCGCTTTTCTCAAATTCGATGTTGCAAAGTTAGGGTGAGAAACAAGAGAAAACAAGAAAATGGCATCTACAACCGATTTACATAAATCACTATAAAACAACACATTACGCAACAAGCATCTCTACAGCGAGAAAGAGAATATCAAACAGGAATAAGAAGAATAGGATGGTAATCTCTACAAGCAGGAGACGTAAAGCACTGATAATGAGCAGTGGCTTTCAGGGCGGTCTCTACAACAAATAGAGTTCCATCACTAAATGCCACTCAATCCAATAAATATAACTTTTGCCTGATATTGCCCATATCCGGTATGGAAACTCCAACAGATACATTAATATAAGTCGGGGCACAAATCACATATCGAACACCATTCAACAAGATATAATCACCTTTCACTTTTTCCGTAAAGCAAACCGTGAGAGTCAAATGTCCGGGATAGTGTAGATTAAAGCAACTTTCAGTCCAAATAAATCATGCACTAAACGCATGAACAAGATTGAACGATAAATGTGTACGCTTTGCTGATGAAGACATGCGGCTCTCACGGAATCAGTTTACAGAAATATATGTATACTTACCATACTCATCAAATATCATTTTGAATACAAAATAGTATTAGAAGCTGGATAGCTGCATTTACATCTCTAATATCACACATTTCCACAGGCGTATGCATATAACGGCAAGGAATACCAAGTGATATTGTACGAATTCCTTCATGTACAAGCTGTATTCGAGATATGTTAGTTCCTCCTGTGGCATGAGGTCTTGCAGACATTTGGTAAGGTATATTATATTCCTTGGCAAGCATTTCCAGTTTTCTACTTAAAGCAATATCACAATCGACATTTAATGGAATGACAACGCCAGCCCCTAAAAGTATCTTCCCGTATTTGCTTTGAGAGCAGTCCGGCACATCTGTAGCAAAATCAAGATCTACAGTAACAGCAATATCCGGTTTTATACGATATCCCGCTACAGCAGCTCCTCTACTTCCAACTTCTTCTTGTACAGTTGCAACACCAATAATAGTATTAGGTAATGTATGTTCTTGGGCGAGTTGTTTTATTACTTTTATAATGGCATACACACCAAGCTTGTTATCCAATCCCCTACCAGATATTCTGTTTTTCCCAAGCCATTGCAGATTAGGCATTAAAACAACTGTATCACCAACTGAGATATTTAATTTCACCTCATCAACATCCAGACCTGTGTCTATCCATAGCTGATTCAGTTTCAATGTATGTTTTCGATCATCAGAGGACATCAAATGAATAGGTTTTTTGCCGATTACTCCCAGCACACGTTCACCACTACGGGTAACAATCTCCACTTGTGACCCTGGCACACATTGTTCGTCAATACACCATTACATCGCACATACAAGAAACCGCTTTCATCAATGTGTATTACTTGAAAACCTATTTCATCGGCATGTGCCTCAACCATTATTTTTTTACCATTCCCACTACCAGATAACACACCATAAGCATTACCCATCACATCTGTATACTGTTTATTTACATTTTTTTCTATTTGATTAAGGTAGCATTCGCATACCTCTTTTTCGAATCCGGAGACTCCGGATGCTTGACATAATGAATTTAATAATGAAATATCATTGAAAATTTTATCCTGTAACATAACTCTTTGAATTTAATGAAGTTGAAAATACTTTTTAATGACACATTCTTTCAATATCTTTGCCATTTCACAAAATCGAGAACACGCGCTATATACATCACCATTTTCATTAAAATTATATACAGCACACATATCACAAAAGTTGTACAAATCACAGCTCTTGCATGTGGCAAATTCATCTATATTAATTGCCCGTAACTTATTAGCTTGTTCACTCAACCATATATTTTTAATGGAAGATGAAGCAATGTTTCCCATTTTCATGCCATTCCATCCCGGACAGGGATATACGGTTCCATCCGAATCTATACAAAGTGAAGCCGAGAGGATATCACACATTGTTCGACGACGGGCATATCTCTTCGACAAAGCTTCCGCCAGCGTATTTGAGTTAGCTATAGCTTCAATAAATTTAGGTTGGGAATCAATACGAAATTGAAGCATATCCTTTGTTTGCTCTAAATTGATTCTAACAGACAAGTTATCATTTTTGCCATTGCATTCAGCCATCATCATAAAGTCAAAATACACATCTACACCTAAACTTTGAGCATATTTATGGAGACTGCGTACTGTAGAAACATTTTGGGACATCACCGGACAAGAAATCATGGCAGGAATATCATTTTTCACCAACATTTCTATATTCCGTTTTGTCCTTTCAAATGAGCCTTTACGTCGTGTTATTGATTCATGAATTTGTTCATCCGTTGAATAAAGTGAAACTTGTACATTAAATACATCAAGTTCCTTTATCTTCTTTAAATTGGCTTCGGTTAAGGAAAGCAGATTGCTTTGTAGTAAAATCATTAAATTTAGTCGCTTACATTCCTCTAAAATTTCGAAGAGATTGGCATGTAACAAAATTTCGCCTCCTGAGAATACCACTTTAAGCCCATTCATTGCACGAAATTGCTGAAGGATTTCAATAACTTGTTCAACACTCAAGGCATTTCCCTTATCTTTTTTTTCATTGGGAAGATAGCAATGAATGCAATGTTCGTTACAAACATCCGTCAATTCTATTTGCAGATTGATTAAACAAGGGACTTCGCTTTCATTTTTTATTCCGATGAATGGGTAATCGCCAAACCGATGCTCTATTTCTGCTTTATGAGCATAAGAAAAACGTCTTTCCAAAGTCACAGGAATGCCTATAATATCTGTCAGCCATGCTTTATGTAACTGAAGCATAGTTTTCTCTATTTCTACAGAATCAACTAAAATCTCATATATAGAGGATAGAGTATTGTGGATTCCGATGCTTTCCAGCCACTCAAATTTATCTTTTGGCAAAAAAGCCCGCATATGGCTCACCTGATTCTCCAAATAATAGCCATCTGAATAATTACGCACAAAGGTGTAGGGATTCAATCTAAAACTTAGTTCTTTCATAATTATTGGAATAACTCACTTAAGGAATCTTGTGAAGGCATATGCTTAGCCATAGCTGTTTGACAAGCAGTTTCTATTTCTTGCAACAAAGGATAAAGACAACCTATAGATAAATGACATCGTTCACAATTGAAGCACATGGGTGTATCAATTGCCTCCAAAGCCTTTTCCGGATGTGCTAAAAATGATGATGCAATTTTATAACTATTGGCTGTTTTATCTGCCACATATTCCCCTCGCAAGATGTGTATCATTTGTTCATAATAGGGACGTATCTCTCTTTTTTGTGACAGGCAGTAACTTTTATAGGTCTCCAAGCACTCTACAGCCTCTTCTTTATGTCCCAATCTTACATGAAGAAGCATAAGTATAATGTGACGGTTAACCGTATTGTTGGGGTGATTGTTTCGAGTGAATAGCTCTATTGCTTCCTTGTCAAGTAGACTCAGATATTCAATGGTTTCACGACACTCAGAATCATTAAGCCACCTGAATCGAAAGAGAGGATTAACCCTGTTCTCAGTAAGTTGCATGTGACAGACACGTCTATTGAGATTGCAAAATGTATGGTCAATCTCCGACAATCCCGGTACCACTAAATGAAGGGCAGGAAATCCGAGAAATGAATTGTCACGTATATATATATCGTATCCTTTCTTTATCAGCCACTGACATATATTATGCAGGTCTTCACAGAAATTCTTGCCAACGGGTATAGTAGTATGTCCCAAATATGAATAAGAAGGGAGACCGGTAAAGAAATTATCATGCTGCCGTCCCCTTCCATACATTAGACTTCGTTTAAACTCATTGAATGCATCTAATCGTTCACAGGCATTGACATCATTCTCAAAGGTCAAGGTATCTGCTGTATATCCTTGAAATATTTCAGTGAAACATCGTTCAAGAGCTATTTCGGGATTGAGGTCGGCTCCCAGATGAAGTATGTACTTTGATTTGTCTTTATTATAGAGTAAAAGTCCAATTACAGGAAATCCTTCCCCTAATGAATAATCCTTAATAGAATAATCCATTCCATAAACATTCCGTAGATCCTCTAATCGCTCAATCACCTTTGTTCCATCAAATACAGACCTTGGAACCTCAGGAGGAACAATTTTTCTTTTATACATTTCCTGTATGCAATACCGTTCGAAGACTTCACAAAACCCTTGAACAAGTGCCTCTTCACGGATATTGCCGGCACACATACCATTCGAACCGTTTATCCAGCGGATGAGAGAATAAGGTACTTCTTGGACTTTACCACTGTTTACATGATAGAAAGGAAGCGATACCCCCTCTAGAGTAGCTGAACATAATCCTGTAGACGAAAGCACTCTTGGCACATATTTTTTAATCGCCGCTATTGCATCATCATGGTTTAATTCATAGGCTTTTTCATCAGGGAAAAAGCGACAAGATGAGTTGATGTTTGCGGGATTTGGGTAAACGATTACTCTGTTCTGAAAACGCTCCATAAATTCAGCATAACCGCTTGCTAAAGCATATTCTTGATTCATTCCTTTCCCATTAGTACCTATCGAAGAATCTTCCCCATGCGAAAGATAAATTCGGCATGAGAAGAAATCACGACCATCACCTAAGCTTTTTTCCTTTACGGGGAGAACATGTGTTGCAATAATATTTCTAATGCGGTTTACCGTGCCTGTCGGTGTATCAGCTTTATAAGGTTTCTTTATCATCTTTTTCTTTAATCAGTGAAATTATTTGTCTTTGATAATTAGATTTCCAATCCGGGCAACAGGTTTCTGTTCCATGCTTTTTATCAGTAAACAGCGCATTATGGGGACAGCCGCCATTGCACAGTGGCACAAGAATACAGTCTTTACAAATATCAGATTGCAGTGGAGTCCATTGTTGCCACTGAGTGTACCATAAAGGCTTAAATACAGATTGCCCTGCTATATGCCCCATTACCCATTTCCGATTACCCACAGTGTCAAGACATTTATAAATCTCTCCGCCCGCACCAATCACTATATCCCCCTCACGCAAACAGCCACCCAAAGGAGCCGCGTGCGGAAATCTGTATTGCCATAAATCTAAACTATGAGCATGTTGGATGAGCCGCCATTCAACTTCGGCAAACTCCGCTTCTGTATAAAGTGTATCCGATATGGCGTCTGGAGTATAGTTGTAGTCTATTGTTCTACAAAACGACAACCCCACCTGCCCGCATAGCTTGCTTTTCGCAATAAAGTCAAGCAACTTCGGTATTTCCTCAGCATTATTTTTATCTATAGTCATGCGTATAGTAACCCATGCTCCAGTATCTACCAACAATTCTATATTGTGCCAAATGGTCGAAAATGAAGATTCTCCATTCTTTAGGGGCCGGCGTACATCATGAGTTGCAGCTAAACCATCTATGGTAATAATATATCTTTTCACTTGCAATTGAGATACCATTTCATGGCAACGTGCTTCATTCAACGCAAAACCATTTGTCGTTATATCTGCTTTATATTCAATCTGATGACTATTACAAAATTCCATCAATGCGAGCGACAACTCTTTCAATCTGTAATAAACAAGTAATGGTTCACCGCCAAACCAAGTTACGCGTAACTTCTTGCATGTTCCTACTTGTGTCCTCAAAAAGTCTATGATATGACTTATTGTGGCTTTCTGTATATTGTTTTTCATTTTTGCGCCCTCAAAACAATATACGCAACCCATTTGACAGTTATTTGTCAGCAGTATTGTCAAATCTATATAAGAGAGTTTTTTTTTACCTTGAGCAAAGAGTTTCTCCCACTCTGTTTTCTCATTAATATGGCCTGTGACTAAAAATCCTAATTCAAACAATTGCCTTGCGATATTCCTCTCTAATAGATGTGGCTGTTTCAATTCACCACATTCCGCTAAAATTGCATTACGTGATGAGGTGTTAAAGACAACCATTCGATTTTTGTCTATCCTTATTCTATCATTCCATACCGACCATTTTAGATCTTGTAAATGGAAATCACCAATAGAAGCAAGCCTATTAGTTCGTAAAAGTATTTTCATTAATATTGATAAATTTCTTTAATAAAAGAAGATGATTATATGCCTTGCCCCTATGTGAGAAAAGTACAAATAGCATTTTTTTCATTATTTATGCACAAAGATTTTATTAATTATATCACGTTTTTCTTCAAGACTTTTCCCTTTTAACATATATAGATAGCCTCCTTTTGATTCAATCCATTTCACAATATGTTCCCAATACATCATATTGCTTTTGCATCTATACGGATAACCAAGCATAAACCTCTCTCGAAGACAACCTCCATGACATGTAGGTTCAAATTTACAGAGATGGCATTTTTCAGGAACAGGAGCCTTTAAAACGAGTAATTCTCGGGCATCAGATGCTGCAAATTCTTCGGGTGTTTGAGTGAGAAAGTTTCCTATTACAGACTCTGGCACATCGAACTCAGCACATGAGAAAACATCCCCACCAGGACTAAATGCCATATAACGCTGATGGCAGTTTTCTTCTCGTAAACAGAGCGAAGGAACCCCTAAGAGTAAATCAGCCACCAATTTTATTATATCCGTATTATCAGCTGGTTTTGAATCATTTGCCCAACAATCAAAGAATTGTATCATAGCTCCAGTAAATTCTTCATCACTTACATACATGGGTGACGAAAGTGTGTCAGAATCGTTAATTGGAAAAACACGTGCCAGCCTGACATTCATGTTTCGCTGTTTGTAAAAATCATATATATCATGGATTCTATGCAAATTATCCTTAGTGATTAAATTTATGGCACCACACCTAATACCTGCAGCTAAAGCATCATTGATATTCTTTACGACAATTTCTGTAGACACTTTCCCTGACGGAAAAGTGCGATAACAGCTAAATAAATCTACGCTTACACCGACAAAACCATCAAAGTACTTCTGAATCAATGGATAAATATCAGATTTAAGTAATATTGCATTCGTTTGTATACCATGGGACACTTTTATCCCTTTATCTGCAAATAGCCTATTTGCAGATTCTATTACAGCAGGCAATCTTTTAGCAAAAAGTAAAGGCTCACCGCCATGCCAACATATTGTAAGGCTTTTAGCACCTACAATTAAAGCGTATTTGTATACGAATAAAAGACCACAATAAATTTCTTCATCCGACATCTCGCCTCCTTGGGCATAATTATCGCGTCCATAGCAATATTGGCATGCCAAATTGCATTTCAGTGTGACTTTAAACGTCACATATATATTTTTTAAAGTTAGCATAACGATGAACCGTTTTTTTAATCTTTAGTCGAGCGGTGCAGGGTGACCTTCATTACAATGATCACACCATTCTGCTTGAGTTTCGCTTGCATCGAGACGTACTTCGAGTTCAGCGTAAAGACTTTCATTCTGTGCCATAATGGTAAAAAATAAAATGTTATTCCTACTCTTTTCTAGTTTTTCGGATTCCACCTATCTTCACATAAATGTTTAACGTTACATTTAATATATCAAAGTTAACGCCGCCTAGCACAGCCATTGCCGTCCACATCCCACGGATGACCGCTTTCATCCTGCCAATCACCTGTAATAGGGTTGCGTGTCAAGAATGTAGGATGGCCGTTACTGTCATATATCACCCTATCACCTCTAGCTGTTTCTTGCGAGGTACCCGAAGTGGGCGGCAACGGTGTTTGTGAGGTATCCTGCACCGAAGCATGGCTTTCTCCATTGGCAACTGCGCCTACCAGCAGCAAGATGAGAAAACCTCCTATCAGTACACCTGCCGTTTCCCATACCATAGCCAAGAAGCCACCACACACAAGTATCACCAACAAGACAGAGCGTAATGCTCCTAGCAGTCCTCGCGAGGTACGTACCACCATCGCTATCCACAATACACCGATTATTCCCAAAACAATGAACCATAATTTGAAACTAAGTAGCAGCGAAGCAACGGATAATCCCGCAACAAGCATCAGTGGATACCCCAACAGCGTACCCAAACATCCGGGAAATAATTCGGACATGATAGGACGGAAAACTGCAAACTGCATGCCTAATATTGCTATCAGTAACACAAAACCTAAAGCGGCATAAAGCCAGCCCACTTCGTTAGGATCGCCAAACCAAACCATTTCACCATGCCCAGGCGCCATTATTCCAGCCACAAACAATAATTCGGCCACACCCATAAGCACCAATAGCGTGCTACATAACGGAGTACGTGCCAACAGCAGCAATAGTATGCTTAATCCCAAAATAACATAAGGCATTTTCTCATACAAGAATATATAAGTCTGATAACCGAACAGTTTGTCGTCGTCAATGTCCGGTACGGCACACTCGTCAGATGGAATGTAGGCCTTAAGATAGCGGGCACTAACATAACCTTTCTTGCCATTATACGTAACCTCAGCCCAATTATCCGTACAGGAAAGTACCTCAACCAAGTCACCGTTCATAATTGAACCGACCTGTAGGGCCTGAGATGATGGAGCTTCGCGTAAAACAAGACTGGTGTTTACAGTTACTTCGTATGAGCCCGGAGTAAGAGGCACCTGTGAGGCATTTGCCGCCTGCAACAAAGCGATCGAAAAAAGTGCTGACACCGTAACCCATATCTTGAATAGATGCGGGAGAAATTCAAGTCGAATAGCCATATTCTATTAAAATAAAGCCCTGCAGATTCCCGAATCGGACGGTTCATAAATTAGATATAAGCCTGATTCATATAAAAAGAAAAAGCGCGGGAATCTGTACCTGTTACTTATCCTGTGTGCTAGGCCTTCGCATTGCCCCTCAACCAAGGATAAGCAACGCAGAAGCCCACGCCGATATGTACAAACAACTTTGCACGCCACTTGTTGTGGCGCACAAAGGATATAGACATATCCCGCAGACATCTACCGTTGCCCTGTCCTGTGGTTGAGTGATAAATTTGCGAAGTTTAGCACAACCAAGACAAAAACGCAGTAAACGTCTTTTCTAATATATGAATTTCCCACCCCATTCACCCTCATTCGAGGTATCGGCGCAGGAAACATCGCAAAACTACAAAAATAAATTTATAAACAACAAAAAATGACAATGTTTTTTTAGGAAAGTCAAGCCAGGAACTTTTTTTTGTAACAATATATTAAAGATCAATAGCATTGGTTTCAATCGCCAATCCGCCACAATCCATCCCCCTCCCAGAACACCTTCTGAAGCGGGGGTAATTCAGTATACGACTGAATAGGGTTCAGTATACGACTGAATGGCATTCAGTATACTACTGAATAGGGTTCAGTATAAGACCGAAGTTATATTAGTAGCAAAACAAGATTGGGAACAAAGGGGAATCACCGTTTTTTGTCCTAATAAATCAATACAAATTGGCTATATCCCTAAAATAATCATATAAAAATATCGGAAATGAGTTCAAGACAGCCACTCTACAATCTTGCGTATTTACATACTTAGTCAATTGCTTTTCATATATGGTGCTCTGAGCGACATTTTCTTTGGAAATCGGTATGGCAGCCACATCCATACAAATAAAGTTCGCCTTTCGGATATTCATATCGGTCAAATGCAACCAATTTTCTTTAGCTGTCTGCCGTTTCAACAACTTCTTTTCCTCTTTTTCATTTTTATTACCTGATATAAGCAGATGTTCAAAAGACTCATAAAAAGAAAAATCACGAGCCAAGGCTTTAAAATTATGACATTCCTCACGAGTAACGTAATAACTCTGATAATCCTTATCCGGCAGTTGCTTGGTATAGAATACAGATTCTACCATGGGGTAATTGATATACAATTTTCCATTCTCGGTTTCATCGTTAAAATACTCCAGCATTTCACCGATATGTCGGTTATTCTCTTCCAATGTCAATCGGGATTCTTGAAAATCATAATCGAAAAACAAGAATATTTCAGAAACATTCACCTCCAGAATGTCAGCAAGAGTATCATCCCCGTTCTCTTGCAATATGTCATTAAGTATAGTTACCGTATTCCCGCTTGCTGTAACATTTTCAAAGACATCATACCCCTTTAACTTTGAATATAAAGAATAAATATTACTGTTATAAGTACATACGAACGGTTCTGTTTCTTTGGCGAAAAACAAATGTTTCAAAGTCTCAAAAAGACGAGGCTCACATTTCTTACCTTCAAAAATAAATAGTATCATACTTTAAAAGTATTACCCCGAAAAAGCTTTTCGATATTGTGCCCAAATCTCAATTCTTTATCCGTACAATCACACAAAGGTTTAATCTTATTTTCATTCAAGATAAAATTACAGTCCGGACGCAGCAGGTCATTGGTCATCAGATAAGTGTTATGTGAAGACGTAAATATTTGGCAATCCATATTGAACAACATTTTGCACACTTCGAAGGCTAAACGGAAATGATAGAATGCATCAAATTCATCAATAAAGACAAATGACGCTTCACTCATTCGCTTCATCCAAAAATAAAGTAACTGCAGTGACTTCGTTCCCGTAGATGCAACCAAGTAGAAAGGAATTTCCGAACCGCCTATATCACAAAGTATTTGTTTATCGGCAGACGTATGTGCAACAAGCCGGAACGTTTGTCCACTGACTCTCCGCAGGAAATTTGAGAACTCTTCGAGCAATCCGTTTGCAATGATAAACTCATCAAGATTCATTGCTGTTGTTTCCAGACCGATAAATTCCCTTATATCAAGATTCCGGAACCAAAGCATCGAGTTAACAAACTTACTGAGTTTTATTAAGTAGTGTTCTTTGACCAATGGGTAAGAAGTCAATAAGAAATTGACTATTGACACATTATTTGCATTGCTTCCGAGGTTATTCTCTATGGTTTCTTCCATAGGAAACTGTTGTTTGTCTATGCAAAAAGAGCCATTCTTCCGTTCAAAAACTAAGTTATCGTCAACCCGAAGTGATTCAGACACTAATATACCATCGGCATTTTTGGAATAAATATAGACAACTATCTCGTTCCCAAATCTAAATGTATATTCGAACTCAACCACCCCCTCTTTCTTTCCGGCATAAATGAAGTTTATATAATAATCTATCTTTTTCCACTTGGGAGATAGATGGTTTTCTATGTCAAACAAGGCCAAACTGAAATTCGTTTTACCCGAACCATTGGGACCATATATGATACCATTCTTTATTATACCGTCTTTTATGGCATTCTTATTGAACTCATAATTTGCAGGAGTTGACAAATCCCACTCTATGCGGTCTGCAAATCCACGATAGTTGGTAACGGCAAATTTTACTATCATATTCCTATTGGTTTAATTTTCAAGAGACAAATATACGAAAAATAGAAACCGTAAAAAAATTACGGATTTAAAATATCTTAATGAACACGCATCAGCACCCTTCCACCACCGCATCCACCGTTTCACCGTTGGCAAACAACGCCTCGTCCATCTGCAACAGCCTCTTCTTCAACCGGAACTTCTGCTGAGATACCGAAGCGGGCGACACGGCCGTCAACGTAGCAACCTGCGCGTTGGTAAAGCGCAACCGGATGAGCAGGCAAAGCTGAAGGTCGGCAGGCGTAAGTTTCGGGAAACGTCCGGCAAGGCGAGTGGTAAACCCTTCGTACACACGGTCCGTGAGTGTTTGCAGGTATCTCCACTGTTCGTCCGTGAGGAACTTGGGATGACTGCGCAGTTGCCCCACTACCTCATCGCGGTCTATCAAGACAGAAGTGAGTGCCTGTACCTGGCCATCCAGCACGTGCGCACGCTCCCCCTCCTTCCGCAACAATTCCAGTTCGCGGGGCAAGGGGCGATTTTCATAATCCTTAAGACGTGTACGAAGGGACTCATTTTCATCGCACAAGTGACTGCCATGCTCCATAAGGTTCATCAATGACCGATGTACTTCTTCCCGTTCTTCATCCGTCAACGACATTTCCCTCAGGCACTCCTGCAATTCATTTTTTTCCAGTTCATTGTTGCGCAGACGTTGCTCATTCTCGCTCAAATCAATGAGGTAACGGCGATGCTTACGGTCGGTCGAAAACTTGATATTGCTTATGGAGAGCCATACGTTCAGACCTATCATCAGTGCAGTAAATGCTCCCCAGAAGAATTGCTTCCGCTTATCGGCAGGCATCAGGCGGACGCGCTTTCCGTCGGAGAGTTCCTTCACCCTGTTATATTCACGATGCAGTTCGGAAAGCAGACGGGCGGTTTGGGCACTATCGGCGACACCGGCTTGTACTAAAGAGTCGGCACGGACAAGGGATTGTTCATAATCGAGCATGGTTTTACTGACAGGGGCAGTGCAAGCCGTCAGCCCCAGAAGAAAAAGAAAGGACAAAAAGAATAGCATATATCCGCTTTTCATAATCAATGTTTTGTCGTAGTTTTTATAATCAACACATATCAATCTTAGTGTCACAAAGGTAATGCTTTCTCTACATAATAAACAAAAAAGGCACAAAGTTTTTCGTTACTTTATGCCCTCTATCTATCTTAAAACAAGAAAAATCAGAACTCACTTGTAAAGTGGAACTTAATATTTTTAAAGTCCATCTGCGCCATCTGCAACACATAACCGCTATCAGCCAAGAATACATCCCTACCCTCACGATCCTTTGCCATATACTGATACTTGCGCTTTTTAAAGGCTTCCAGTTCTTCCGGATTATCACTCTCTATCCAGCAAGCCTTATACAAGCTCAACGGTTCCCAACGACACTTCGCACTGTATTCATTCTCCAAGCGATACTGGATAACCTCGAACTGCAACTGTCCTACCGTACCGATAATCTTACGCCCATTAAACTGATTGACAAACAACTGCGCCACACCCTCGTCCATCAACTGGTCGATACCCTTGGCAAGCTGTTTCTGCTTCATCGGGTCAGCATTCTCGATATACTTGAACATCTCCGGTGAGAAACTCGGTAAACCACGGAAATGAAGCATCTCCCCTTCCGTCAGCGTATCACCAATCTTAAAAGTACCGTTATCCGGCAAACCGATAATATCGCCTGCCCAAGCCTCGTCAACGGTTGTCTTGCGCTGTGCCATGAACTGCGTGGGCGAAGAAAAACGCATCGTCTTCCCATGACGTACATGCAGATAAGGAGTATTACGTGTGAATTTACCGGAACATATCTTGCAGAATGCAATGCAAGAACGGTGATTCGGGTCAATATTTGCCGTAATCTTAAACACAAAACCGGTAAATTTCGGTTCTTCCGGTTCCACTTCACGTTCTTCCGCCTGCACCGGACGAGGGCTTGGGGCTATTTCCACAAAGCAATCCAGCAGCTCCTGTACACCGAAATTATTCAGAGCCGAACCAAAGAATACAGGCGCCACTTCCCCTTTCAGGTATTCTTCCTTATCAAATTCAGAATATACTCCATCTATCAACTCCAACTCACCACGTAATTTATCAGCCAGTTGCGCACCGATTTGCTTATCCAGTTCTTCGGTATTGATATCTACCTCCACCTTTTCCGTCACTACCTGCTTGGAAGGCTGAAAAAGGTTCAGATTCTGCTCATAGATGTTATAAACTCCCTTAAAACGCACACCACTTTCGATAGGCCATGTCAACGGACGCACATGAATAGCAAGTTCTTCCTCCAGCTCATCCAGCAAATCGAAAGGATCTTTGGCCTCACGGTCCATTTTATTGATGAATATAATAACCGGCGTATTACGCATACGGCACACTTCCATCAATTTACGGGTCTGCGTTTCCACACCTTTTGCACCATCCACAACGATGATAACGCTATCTACAGCAGTCAGCGTGCGGTAAGTATCTTCGGCAAAGTCCTGGTGACCGGGAGTGTCGAGGATATTAATCTTATAATCTTTGTAATCGAACTCCATCACAGAGGTAGTTACAGAAATACCACGCTGTTTCTCTATATCCATCCAGTCGGATGTAGCCGTTTTCTTTATCTTATTGCTCTTTACAGCACCCGCCACCTGAATCTGTCCACCGAAAAGCAACAGTTTTTCAGTCAATGACGTTTTACCGGCATCCGGATGCGCGATAATCGCAAAGGTCCGTCTTCTTTCTATTTCGTTATTATTTGCCATATATAAATAGGTATAATATTATTATTGGGCATTCAGTTTATCAATACATACTTTCAGGCTTTCTTCCCAATGTGGAATATGAATCCCGAAAGTATTTTTTATCTTTGTCTTATCCAATACGGAATAATGCGGACGTGGAGCCTTTGCCGGATATTCATCCGTATGCAACGGACTAACCTTACAAGTCGTAATGCCTGCAATGCGGTGAATGGCAACTGTAAAGTCATACCAAGAACATACACCCTCATCGCTGAAATGATAAATCCCAGGTATAATTCCCTGATTGATGGCTGCATAGATGGCAACAGCCAGGTCTTTTGCATACGTCGGTGTACCGATCTGGTCGAAAACAACTCCCAAAGATTCACGTTCACGTCCCAGACGAATCATCGTTTTCACAAAATTGTTTCCATAAATAGAGTATAACCAGGCAGTGCGAATCACCATCGCCTTCTCGCAGTTCTGCATGACTTCCTTCTCTCCGCCCAGTTTAGTGAAGCCATAAACTGAATTAGGACACGGCATGCAATCTTCTTTATAAGGTATATGCGCCGTACCGTCGAATACATAGTCCGTAGAAACTTGTATCATTGCAGCACCATAAGCCTGTGCAGCACGTGCCAGTATTCCCGGAGCCTCCTCATTCAGTTTGCGGCATAGTTCTTCGTTATCCTCTGCCTTGTCAACCGCCGTAAAAGCGGCACAATTTACTACGACATCAATCTGATTGCCGGCAATGCATGCCCGTACAGCGTGTTCGTCACAGATATCCAATTCCTGTACGTCAGTAAAAAAATAGGTGTGTTGCGGATTCTCTTTTGCAAGAACTTGCATCTCGTTGCCAAGTTGTCCGTTGGCTCCGGTTACTAATATTCTCATCTCTATATTTAGATTCTATTAATTACAATTCACGATTAAAACTACGATCCCTCATCACCCTGTCACTTTATCACTCTTCCAGCTTTAACTCCCCCTTCTTGTCCTTCTCATTATAGTTGGCAAGCAAAGATATGAAACTGCTGATAACCTCTATTGCCTTCGCCGTTCCCGGTGTTATTTCCTTCTTCTGCAAACGCAACAGCAGAACACCATACAAAGCTTCGAAACATGTTTCCAATTCCGGTTCATCCTTCTTCCCGCTCTTTTGACGCAACTCTACAATAAAAGGCAGTGCTTTGAAATAAGCCGCACTATAATAAGGGTACTTGGGTGATGATAGCAATTCGCCATGCAACTCCGTCAGGTTTATCACTACATTACGGTTGATTTGCAGATGCCCTTTCTCCTTCACACCTTCGATACGCATCATATCAATCAGATTTCCATACCATTCCTCCAATGCAGGGCGCTCTTCTTCGGGATAACGGGAAATAATATTTTCGCGGATTTTATCTATATCGCAACCGTTGGCACGTATCAAATCTTCCACCTGCCACATATATATAAGGTATTCTGCGATATTCTTCGCTTTCAGTTGTTGTGCTATCTTCATGATTTTATGTTTCTTGTCAGTAAAGTGATTCGCCCATCAGCGTAAACACCAATCCAAACACAGACACAACAATGACAATGCCTCCGATGATACGGTTCAATATCCAGATGCCGCGCAGGTTGAACTGTGTACGGACTTTATTCACAAAGAAAGTAATACCGAACCACCACGCCAATGCTCCCAATGCAATAGCCAAGTATCCGGTGACTGCCTCAAACACCAGCACCCCTTCGCTGACAAAGGCAAAGCGTGCAAAGAGTCCGATAAACAGGAAAATAATAAGTGGATTGGATAGTGTGACGGCGAATGCCGTTATGAAGTTATGAAAATAAGAACCTTTATTAGTAGAAACAGGGCGAATGGACGAAACAGGATTACTACGGAACGTATAAATACCGAAAGCTAACAACATGATACTTCCGAACAACTGCAAATAAAAGATATTTTTATTGACGTAATCGAATACGAAACTCATTCCGTACCCTGTCAGCAGAGCGTAAGCAATGTCACTCAACGAGGCTCCCAGTCCTGTTATGAAACCATACCAACGCCCCTTATTCAACGTACGCTGAATGCACAGCACGCCGACAGGCCCCAACGGAGCAGACACAACTACCCCGATAATAAAGCCCTTCCATAATATATCGAATATGGTCCTTATTTCAATCATGGCTGCAAATATCGTACTTTTTTGTGAGACGAACCAATTGTGTTAACGTTTTTTCGACTGATTAGCATAAAACACCTAATACTTTACACTACTAAAGCGAAAAAGTGACAAATAACAGGCTATTCTTAGACAGACACGTTGTGCATGTTTAGAGGTGAAAAGTCTTTTATAAGAAAATGAATTTGCAAGTCGTTTTACAGAGAATGAAAATAGAGACATTTTAGTTTGACATTGTAAAAAACATGCATTTATTACGGAGATTTATTTAAACATAAAAGCTGATTATAGAATAGTTACTTGAGCACCGGTTAAAAGAGCGTACATAAAGTAGAATACAAGCGACTCTTAGCATCCTATTATTTTACATAAAAGCAATATGGAAAGTTCAGATAAATTTTATTTTAGAAGTCAAACAAAAGGATAATTCAGTACAGATATTATTAAATAACCAACTTAAAAGAATAAAAAGACAACTTTCAATAGCTTTATATCAAGATTTATATTATCTTTGTATCGTCAATTAATACAAACAGAAAAGACATGCTTATGAAAACAGCTCATCAATTAAGGAATCTCTTATTCATTACACTACTTGCACTTGCCAGTTGTATGAACAATGATGTATACAATCCTGACAGCAAACCAGACAATGAACCTGACAATGGAAATGTCACCGATCTTACTATTCCCTCAGATTTTCTATGGTCAACCACTGCCCAAGTTGCCGTTCACGTAACTATCGGCAATAATACGCCCCACACTTATACTATCTCCATCTACCCACAAGGAGCAGACGAGGAGAGTTTGCCTGTAGCCATTGGCACAGCCAGTTTCAACTACCCATATAACAAAGAAATCACACTACCTGCCAGCGATACGATAGTGGCCGTAACCCAAACATTACACTATACAGACGGTAGCCAAATGACATTGGAATGCAATGTCCCTATAGTCAACAAGAAAGCAACATTACATCTGGGAGAGTCCGGCAACACAGTCTCGTCCACCCGTTCTCCCAACATAACCACACGTAGTGATGATGACCTGGAAGATTGGAATAAAGCAAAAGAGTTAACAACTGACATCACAGAGATAAATAAGGGCGAAGAATACAAAGTTTCTACCGGGAACATGGTTAACTTGAATGATAACATCAACATTATGGAAGGCGGTAAAATTTATATTGCAGGAACATTAAACATTTCAGCAAAGAACGCATTTCAGAACCATAAAGATGCCAAATTTATCATCTTAAGCAAGGAACAGTCCAAAGGAGAAGCAGCGGGGATTCTTCAATGCTTTGGCGACTTCACTGTTAAGAATGAATTTGAAATAGAGAATTACGGTACAATGACAGTAAACGGAACACTCGCCATTGAAAATGGTGGTGAAATAGATAACTATGGATGCCTTCACGCCGAAAAAATAGAATTGGATGGTAACGGAAAGGATGACTCATTACTTGAAATAAAAGAAAGGGGATACGTTTTCTCCAAAACAATGTGGATGCAAAAAGCCACTTTAGAAATGGAAAAGAACTCTCTTTTAGAAATTGAGGAAACTTTAGAGTTAAAAAACGACTGTGAAATAGAGGGAGATGATGATGGCAAATGGGCGGTAGTCAAACTAACGGATGCAACAGTAATAAACGAACACAACGGTAAAAACCCACAAATTAAAAATAAAGTATTCATCGTATGCGACCACAACAATGGGGAAAAGCCGAAAAACATTTATTTGGAAGACGGTGCCCAATGGGGGAATACGAAAGCTGCTGCCAACGCAGGGGTGAAAACAACAGGCTCCGATTGTGCTCCCGCCTACAAACCGGAGGAAGGGGGTACCCCGGAAGAACCCGGTAATGATAAAGAATATACTTTAGGGCAGTATACCTACGCCTTTGAAGATTTGTGGCCCAACTTTGGCGATTACGACATGAATGATATTGTACTGGTTACCAAAGTTACACTAAAAGCTACAGCTAACTACGTAACCCAAGCCACACTGAAGTGTAAACTTGCCGCCATCGGAGCAAGCAAACGCATTTCCGCAGGAGTACAGTTGGACGAACTCACTGCCGGCGATATTAGCAGTATTCAATATGATACAAGTAATAACTTCACAGAAAATATGTTCAAAACCAATGCCAACGGCACTGAACAAGGACAAACTTTAGCAGTTATACCTCTGTTCGACCATGCGCATGCTTTTGCAGGTTATAACGGCACTCCCATCGTAGGTACCTATAAGGACGCTGAATTCAATCCTAAAGAATTCACCGTAACCATTCATTTCAAAGAGAACAGTGTGGAAGAATCCAAATTGGCTTTAAACAAATTGAACTTCTTCATCACTTGCAATGCAACACAAGGCAAACGTATGGAAATCCACCAGATCAATGGAAAAGCAACCGACTTGTTCGACACATCCGCCATTGGCGGAGTGGTTGCATCCCCCAATACCCCATTCAGGGCAAAGGGTAATTTCTGCTGGGTCATGATAATCCCCGGTGAATTCAGCTTCCCACTAGAGGGCAACAATCTCCGCCAATCTTTTGAGAATTTCGAGCTATGGATTGCCAATCCGGATTACGATTGGTACAACCATCCTTTCCCTGACAAAGTAAAACAATAAAGGATTCCCGATAAAAACGCATGCAAGCAAATCTGCATGCGTTTTTTATTTCCATTTCTTTCTCTCCCCCAACGATTTTATGTATCTTTGCGCCAAAGAAAAAAAGCCGGTATCTCCCGTAAGTGCTTCCTTGCCTTTTTCGGAGTACCTCAAGCATAAATCATAAATTATAAATCATAAATATTCAGTATGATTCTTTTTTTCAAGACCCCATCCAAGAGCGTGATAGCCGTAGAATGTGACCACGCACTCACCCAGGCAGAAAGCGACAAACTCTGCTGGCTTTTTGGAGAAGCCACCCCCGAAAGTGAAGACAACCTGAAAGGACATTTCGTTGGTCCGCGCCGCGAAATGATTACTCCTTGGAGTACGAATGCCGTAGAAATCACCCAGAACATGGGATTGAATGGCATTACCCGTATTGAAGAGTATTTCCCCGTAAAGGACGAAAACGCCGACCGTGACCCGATGCTGCAACGCATGTACAAAGGTTTAGATCAGGATGTATTCACCACAAACCGTAAGCCGGAACCGATCGTCCATATCGAAGACCTGGAAGCTTACAATGAGAAAGAAGGTCTGGCACTCTCTAAAGAAGAGATGGACTACCTTAAGAAAGTAGAGCAAGACCTCGGACGTAAGTTGACAGACTCCGAAGTGTTTGGTTTCGCTCAAATCAACTCCGAGCACTGCCGTCACAAAATCTTCGGTGGAACGTTCATCATCGACGGTGTGGAACAAGAGTCTTCCCTCTTCCAGATGATTAAAAAGACCACTCAGGAAAATCCGAATAAGATTATTTCAGCCTACAAAGACAACGTAGCTTTTGCAGAAGGTCCGGTAGTTGAGCAGTTTGCTCCGGCAGATCACTCCAAGCCTGATTTCTTCCAAGTGAGAGATATACAGAGTGTTATCTCACTGAAAGCTGAAACACATAACTTCCCTACCACTGTGGAACCGTTCAACGGTGCTTCTACTGGTACAGGTGGTGAGATCCGTGACCGTATGGGCGGTGGTAAAGGTTCCTGGCCGATTGCCGGAACTGCTGTCTATATGACTTCTTATCCCCGCACGGACGAAGGACGTCCTTGGGAAGAAATATTGCCGGTACGCCAATGGCTGTACCAGACTCCGGAACAGATTCTGATCAAGGCATCCAATGGTGCCAGCGACTTCGGTAATAAGTTTGGCCAACCATTGATTTGCGGTTCGGTACTTACTTTTGAACATAAAGAGAACGACGAAGTTTATGGTTACGATAAAGTAATCATGCTTGCCGGTGGTGTAGGTTACGGTACAAAGCGTGACTGCTTGAAGGGTGCTCCCGAAGCCGGAAACAAAGTCGTTGTGATCGGTGGTGACAATTATCGTATCGGTTTAGGTGGCGGCTCCGTATCTTCAGTAGACACCGGACGTTACAGCAGCGGTATTGAGTTGAATGCTGTACAGCGTGCCAATGCCGAAATGCAGAAACGTGCCTACAACGTAGTACGTGCCCTCTGCGAAGAAGAGACTAACCCAGTGGTGTCCATCCACGACCACGGTTCAGCAGGACACGTGAACTGTCTCTCCGAATTGGTGGAAGAATGCGGTGGTTTGATCGATATGAGCAAGTTACCCGTAGGTGACCAAACTTTGTCAGCTAAAGAAATCATCGCCAACGAAAGCCAGGAGCGCATGGGATTGCTGATTGAAGAAGAAGCCATCGAGCATGTACGTAAAGTAGCTGAACGCGAACGTGCTCCGATGTATGTGGTAGGTGAAACTACCGGCGACCATCGTTTTGCCTTCCAACAAGCTGACGGTGTACGTCCGTTCGACCTTGCCGTGGAACAGATGTTCGGTTCGTCTCCCAAGACTTACATGATAGACAAAACCGTAGAGCGTCACTACGAAATGCCGAAATACGAACAGTCCAAGTTGCACGAATACCTGACGAATGTATTGCAATTGGAAGCTGTTGCCTGCAAAGACTGGTTGACTAACAAAGTAGACCGTTCCGTAACAGGTAAGATTGCCCGCCAGCAATGCCAAGGCGAATTGCAGTTACCGCTGAGTGACTGCGGTGTGGTTGCCCTTGACTATCGTGGCGAAAAAGGTATCGCTACCTCATTGGGACATGCGCCACAAGCTGCATTGGCAGATCCGGCAGCCGGTTCGGTACTTTCTGTAAGCGAAGCGTTGACCAACCTTGTATGGGCTCCTATGGCTAAAGGAATGGACAGCATTTCCCTCTCTGCCAACTGGATGTGGCCTTGCCGCTCACAAGAGGGTGAAGATGCACGCCTCTACACCGCCGTAAAGGCATTAAGTGATTTCTGCTGTGCACTGCAAATCAACGTGCCTACCGGAAAAGACTCTCTCTCCATGACTCAGAAATATCCCGACGGTAGCAAGGTGATTGCTCCGGGAACCGTTATTGTTTCGGCAGGCGGTGAAGTATCCGACGTGAAGAAAGTTGTTTCTCCTGTACTGGTAAACAACGAAAAGACAACCATTTATCATATTGATTTCAGTTTCGATACATTGAAACTGGGTGGTTCGGCTTTTGCACAGTCATTGGGCAAAGTAGGTGACGAAGTACCTACCGTACAAGATGCCGAATATTTCCGCGATGCTTTCCTTGCTGTTCAGGAGTTGGTAAACAAAGGATTGATTCTTGCCGGACATGATATTTCTGCCGGAGGTTTGATTACAACTCTGCTTGAAATGTGTTTTGCTAATGTAGAAGGTGGTATGGAGATCAACCTCGACAAAATGAAAGAACACGATCTTGTGAAAATTTTATTTTCCGAGAATCCGGGTATCGTGATCCAGGTAAGCGACAAGCACAAAGAAGAGGTTAAACAGATATTGGAAGATGCCGGTGTGGGTTATGTGAAAATCGGTAAGCCGACTGACGAACGCCACATCCTCGTATCCAAAGATGATGCTACTTACCAGTTCGGTATCGATTATATGCGTGATGTATGGTATTCTACTTCTTACCTACTCGACCGCAAACAATCCATGAACGGCTGCGCTAAAAAACGCTTCGAAAACTATAAGATGCAGCCTATGGAATTCGCTTTCATGCCTGATTTCAAAGGTAAACTCTCTCAATACGGTATTGATCCGGACCGTCGTACCCCGACAGGTATCCGTGCAGCAATTATCCGCGAGAAGGGTACGAATGGCGAACGCGAAATGGCCTACTCACTGTATCTGGCAGGATTCGATGTGAAAGACGTTACAATGACCGACCTTATCAGCGGACGCGAGACACTGGAAGATGTGAACATGATTGTTTACTGCGGTGGTTTCTCTAACTCCGACGTATTGGGTTCTGCCAAAGGTTGGGCAGGTGCTTTCCTCTTCAACCCGAAAGCTAAAGAAGCTCTCGACAAATATTACGCTCGTGAAGATACACTTTCACTGGGTGTTTGTAATGGCTGTCAGTTGATGATGGAACTGAACCTCATTAACCCGGAACACAAGAAGAATGGCAAGATGCTTCACAACGAATCTCATAAATTCGAATCCAGATTCCTGGGACTTACTATTCCTACAAACCGCAGTGTAATGTTCGGTTCGCTAAGCGGAAGCAAACTCGGTATCTGGGTAGCCCATGGAGAAGGTAAATTCTCTTTGCCTTACGATGAAGATAAATACAACGTAGTGGCTAAATATAGTTATGATGAATATCCTGCCAATCCGAATGGTTCGGACTACTCCATTGCTGCAATAGCAAGTTCCGACGGACGTCATTTGGCCATCATGCCTCACTTGGAGCGTTCCATATTCCCATGGCAGAACGGTTGTTATCCTGCCGACCGCCTGCACAGTGATCAGATTACTCCATGGATGGAAGCCTTCGTCAATGCACGTAAATGGGTAGAAGAAAAGACAAAGTAGTTCTGACTACAATTTATAAATGATGTACAGGCGCAGGTTATAATATACAACTTGCGCCTGTTTCGTCTAAACAATACGAGGTATCGAACACTATTCTTCTACATTCGTTTTGCTTTTATCAAACAAAATGCATATTTTTGCGTTAATTTCACAAAAGCTTCCAACAACAAACGACCGTAACTGTTATGAGAAAACTCGTCCTTTTCTTTGTATTCACATATTTTTCTGCCCTATGCATCGCCCAAACATATAAATATCTCGGCGTAGAAGATGGCTTAAGTAACCGTAGGGTATACGCCATCCAGAAAGGGCCAAAAGGTTATATGTGGTTTCTTACGCATAATGGCATCGACCGCTATGACGGAAAAAACTTCAAGCAATACCGGCTTATAGACAGTGAAATAGAGGTCAATTCTATGTTAAATCTGAGTTGGCTCTATGTTGGCACGGATGGAACACTTTGGGAAATAGGTAAGAAAGGAAGAGTATTCCGCTATGATGCCAAACATGACCGCTTCCAGTTAGTATACAAATTACCGGATGAAGTGGTAAAAGGAAATCCGACTCCTGTAAGTTACGGCTTTATCGACAGTAATAACATTGTATGGCTCTGCAATGAAGAAGCGCTATACCTCTATGATGTCGACACCGGCAAAACCAGCGTTATCAAAAATCATATTGGTGAAAGTATCACGGATATCGAACAGATTGATTCTGAACATTACTTCATCGGTACGGATGTCGGTATACATCATGCCGAATTAAAAGACAACGTTCTCAATCTTTCTCCTTGTCATTGGCTGGATAACCTGAAAATGCAAGTCAACGAACTATATTTTCATAAAGAAAGTCGTAAACTCTTTATCGGTACCTTCCAAAAAGGTCTTTATTTGTACGACATGAACATCCATCAAGCTATCAAGCTCAATGCCGGTTTGGAAGATGTCAGTATTACCCCGTATAAAAGCTTTCAACGATAAGGAAATATTGATAGCCACTGATGGTGCAGGCGTATATAAAATGAATGTGGATAGCTACAAGTGCGATCCTTACATTGTAGCGGACTATAACAGTTATAACGCCATGAACGGCAACAGTATCTATGATCTCTATGTTGATGGTGACCGTATCTGGATGGCTAATTATCCTATCGGCATCACGGTACGCAATAATCAATACGCCAGTTATCAATGGATTAAACATTCTATTGGCAATAGGCAATCACTTGTTAATGATCAGGTAAATGCGATCATTGAAGATCACGAGGGTGACTTATGGTTCGCTACCAACAACGGTATCAGCCTGTACTCCACTCAAACCAAGCAATGGTACTCGTTCCTCAGCGTATTCGATAATGGGAATGTTACTAAGAATCATGTTTTTATTTCTTTATGTGAGGTTTCACCGGGTATTATTTGGGCAGGCGGATACAGTTCAGGCATTTATCAAATCAACAAAAAACAAATGAAAGCGGAATTCTTCACTCCTTCTACATTTAGTGACAGTGATATCCGCCCAGACAAATATATACGTTCTATTATGAAAGATTCTGCCGGCAACATCTGGTCCGGCGGCTATTACAATCTAAAACAAATTGATATTTCACGTAAGAACATACGTGCATATCCGGGACTGAACGGCATTACGGACATTATAGAAAAGGACGAGAAACATATGTGGATAGGTACTGCCACAGGTCTGTATTTATTAGATAAAGAGAGCGGTGAATTTCAATATATATCAATGCCGATAGAATCTTTTTATATCAATGCACTTTACCAATCGGACAACGGTTTGCTATATATAGGAACCAGTAATTCTGGACTACTCATTTATGATTATGAGAACAAATCGTTCGAGCACTTTCATAAAGATAATTGCCCTTTGATTTCCAACAATATATATACGATTCTTTCAGATGAAGACCAAAGTATTCTGTTGAGTACCGAAAACAGTCTGACAAGTTACTATCCAAGTGAAAAAGTATTCCATAACTGGACTAAGGAGCAAGGATTGAAAAGTGACCATTTCAATTCTGCATCAGGTGTATTGCGGAAGAATGGAAACTTCATTCTCGGAAGTACGGACGGAGCTATAGAATTTCATAAAGACATGATGATTCCACGAAATTACAAATTTCAAATGATATTCAGCGATTTACGTGTATTCTATCAGACCGTTTACCCTGGTGACGAAGGCTCACCGCTGGAGGTTGACATAGATGAAACCAAAGTATTGAAACTAAAATATAATCAGAATATATTCTCTTTGCGAATATCTTCCATTAACTATGATTACCCGTCTCTGATTTTGTATTCCTGGAAATTGGAAGGCTTTTATGACGGATGGAGCCGTCCTGAAAAAGACTGTTTGATCCGATTCACTAACCTAAATCCCGGAAAGTATACACTACGGGTACGTGCCATTTCCAGTGAAGACAGGCGAATCGTTCTTGAAGAACGTGACATGGATATTATGATAGAACAACCAATATGGCTCAGCATCTGGGCTTTATTACTTTATGCTCTTGTTATTGCAGCAATTGTTACTATAACTTTACGTGTCATCATCTTACGTAAACAACGAAAAACTTCGGATGAAAAGATACGCTTCTTTATCAATACAGCGCACGATATCCGTACTCCGTTAACATTGATCAAAGCTCCTTTGGAAGAACTCAGCGAAAAGGAAGATCTGACACCAGGCGGACGTAGTAATATGAATACTGCCATACGAAATGTGAATGCCCTGCTGCGTCTTACGACTAACCTAATCAACTTTGAACGTGCAGATACTTATTCCAGTGCTTTGTATGTATCAGAATACGAACTGAGTACATATATGGAAGAAATGATCAATGCTTTCCGGGCTTATGCAGATGTCAAACGTGTCAGCCTGACATACGAAAGCAACTTCCGCTATATGAATGTCTGGCTCGACAAAGATAAAATGGACTCTATTCTGAAGAATTTGATTTCCAATGCTTTGAAATATACACCGGAAGGTGGTAGCGTACATATTTTTACAGCTGAAACTGAAGATAACTGGAGCGTTGAAGTAAAGGATACGGGTATCGGTATTCCGGCTTCCGAACAAAAAAAGCTCTTCAGAATGCATTTTCGGGGTAGTAATGCCATAAACTCAAAGGTTACAGGCAGTGGTATCGGCCTGCTATTAGTATGGAAGCTCGTCCGTCTGCATAAAGGTAAAATTAACTTCAGCAGTACGGAGGGTAAAGGTTCCTGCATTAAGGTTATATTCCCGAAAAAAGAAAAATATTATCGCAAAGCCGTTCACAGTCCGAAACCGGGAAGTGAGAAAGTGGTTTATGCAGAATCAGGTGTACCTAAGAATATTTCTTTAAGTACTGTTTACGATACTGCCAGACAGAGACAACAACAGAACGACGATCTCCCTAAAATCTTAATCGTAGAGGATAATGACGAACTGAGAGAGTATTTGCGCAATACACTGTCGGATGATTATACCATACAAGTATGCAGTGACGGTAAGCAGGCACTTGACATCGTTAAAGAATACATGCCTAATATGATCATTTCGGATATCATGATGCCCGAAATGCGTGGAGATGAATTGTGTCACAAGTTGAAGAATGATATTGAAACATCACATATCCCTATCATATTACTTACAGCACTGAATAATGATAGAAATATCATTGAAGGATTGAAGACAGGAGCAGACGAATACATCGTGAAACCATTTAATATTGGAATTCTTCGTGCTACGATAGCTAATATCCTTACTAACCGTTCCTTATTACGCCATAAATATGCCAATCTGGAACTGAACGATGAAGAGAGTGACACAGCTTGCATCAACTGTTCCACCGATATTGACTGGAAATTTATTTCTACTGTCAAGAAGAGTGTGGAAGACAATATGGATAATAGTTCCTTTACAGTTGACGTACTCTGTAACTTACTGAATATGAGTCGCACCAGCTTTTATAACAAAATAAAAGCTCTGACTGACCAAGCCCCGGCAGATTATATCCGACTGATACGCCTGAAACGTGCCGCCCAGTTACTGAAAGAGCAACAACACAGTATAACTGAGGTTGCCGAAATGACGGGATTTAGTGATGCAAAGTACTTCCGTGAAGTATTTAAAAAGCATTTTAACGTCAGCCCAAGCCAATATGCGAAACAGAAAGAAGAAGATAATAATGGTAAGATGATATAATAACATGAATATTTACTTCGAGGCATTCGGCCTCTTTTCTAAGATAGGACTCTTTACTATAGGAGGCGGCTATGCTATGGTGCCATTGATAGAAGAAGAGATTGTAGATAAACGGAAATGGATTGCCAAAGACGATTTCATTGACTTACTTGCTATTTCCCAATCAACCCCCGGCATTCTTGCAGTCAACATTTCTATTTTCATCGGATATAAGCTAAGGGGAATTCGCGGAAGTATAGTTACCACTTTAGGTACTATATTACCGTCATTCTTCATAATTCTTGCCATTGCGTTATTCTTCCATAACTTCAAAGACAATGTCATTGTTGAACGTATCTTTAAAGGTATTCGTCCGGCAGTGGTTGCATTGATCGCCGCTCCTACATTCAGTATGGCAAAATCAGCCAAGGTAAACCGATACAATATCTGGATACCCGTCGTGTCAGCATTGGTCATCTGGTTACTGAACTTCTCCCCTATTTGGGTAATTATCATTGCCGGTGTGGGAGGATACTTGTACGGACGATTGCGTCGTCCGAAAGTTGAAAGTTGAAAATTGGCTGCGTATCATAAATCATAAATTATAAATCATAATTCTCCCATGCTTTATTTACAGTTATTCTATACATTCTTCAAAATCGGTTTGTTTGGCTTTGGTGGCGGATATGCCATGCTTTCTATGATACAGGGTGAAGTGGTCACCCGCTATGGCTGGTTGACATCACAAGAATTTACGGATATTGTGGCTATCAGTCAAATGACGCCCGGACCTATCGGAATCAATTCGGCAACGTATGTAGGTTTCACAGCTACCGGAAGTGTATGGGGCTCTATCATTGCCACTCTTGCAGTGGTGCTTCCCTCATTCATATTGATGTTAGCCATCAGTAAATTCTTCCTGAAATATCAGAAACATCCGGTTGTAGAAGCCGTATTCAGTGGATTGCGTCCAGCAGTGGTCGGATTGCTGGCATCAGCAGCATTGGTCTTGATGAACGCAGAAAACTTCAGTTCACCTAAAGAAGATATGTACTCGTTTATTATTAGCTGCCTCATTTTCCTAGTAGCCTTTGTAGGAACCAGGAAATATAAAATCAATCCTATACTAATGATTGTAGCTTGCGGAATAGCAGGGCTTATATTATATCAATAAAAAAGGTGAAGCTTATAGCTTCACCTTTTTTGCAACTGTTTTCGATTCATTATGCAGTCGGTCGAGTGCCGTCACCACATAACGATATTTTGTTTTCCCATTCTCATACGGCAATTTATAAAAATTATCGCGCGTAATAGCTACGATATGGGAAGGATCACTGATATCCACTTTCTCTTTTGCACCGAAGCGGTAAATCACATATTGAACAGCACGGTTCATTTCATCTTTGTACTTCGGGGCTGTCCAGAACAAAAGATACCCATCTGCTGTCCACACTGGTTTTACCTTACGCACTTTGTCAGGTGCTTCATTATCCATGAAATCGAATACCGGCGGTAAAGCAGGATATTTATGATATTCAGCAATCAAAGCATCGCGATATTTCCCCGCATTTTCTACCACTGCGCTGGCAGGCCACTGACAGCTTCCGCCAATTGTCTGATAAGCACGCTGCAATGCCATCTTGCGGGGAAGTTGGTTCATAGAGGGGTTTTGCGGATCAGCATTCTGTACTGTATTCATCACTGATTGCCCGATAAACAAAGGACGGTTCTCCGTATGCTTTGCCCACCATTTCACCAATGTTTCATAATCAGCTGCCGGATGGCCAATATGCCAATATATTTGCGGAATGTTATAGTCCACCCAGCCTTCACGAGCCCAAAGAAGCACATCGGCATAAAGGTCATCATAGTTCTGTAATCCATTGGTCTTGCTACCCAGCGGATCACTCTTCTCATTACGATAGATACCGAAAGGAGATACACCAAATTTAACCCAGGGTTTCACCTCGCGTACCGTCTCATGTATTTTCTTTATCAACACATTGACATTGCTGCGCCGCCAGTCTGCTTTATTGGAAAAGCCACCACCGTAACGGGCAAAGCTGGCATCATCCGGAAAGTCCACTCCCGGTTTAGGATAAGGATAGAAATAATCATCCATATGGATAGCATCCACATCATAGCGGGAAACAATATCCATTACCACCATACAGATATGACGACGGCTTTCCGGTAATGCCGGATCAAAATACAATTGGTCACCATAGGTCACAAACCACTCGGGATGGATATTATAAACATGATTCGGAGCCAATTCATTCTTTAGCGAGGTCTTCACGCGATAGGGGTTGATCCACGCATGAAATTCCATGCCTCGCTTATGGCATTCTTCAATCATAAACTCCATAGGATCCCAGTAAGGATTAGGAGCTTTTCCCTGTACACCTGTCAGAAAACGACTCCACGGTTCCAGCTTGGAAGCATAAAGAGCATCAGCCTCAGGACGTACCTGAAAAATGATTGCATTGATACCTGCCCCTTGCAAAGAATTCAACTGGTCAAGCAAGGTTTGTTTCAACTTCTCGGTAGGAATTCCACGAAACTGTCCGTTGACAGCCTGAATCCAGGCTGCGCGAAATTCACGTTTGGGATATCTTTCGGGTTGCGGAGATTGTGCCGCCACTGCTAAAGAAAAGAGCAGGGCGCATATGCACAAAAGAGTTTTTACTTTCATTCTTTATAAATCTGATTAAGGGTTGTTTATTAATTATGCAGGCCATTCTACTACCATACGGGTACCGCCTGTGTAAGATGTATCCAGATAAATTTTGCCATCAACAATGTCCATTACCTGGCGGGCTATGGAAAGTCCCAATCCTGTACCAGGCCTAAAGGTATCTATTTTAAAAAAACGCTCGAAAATAGTATCCTGATATTGCGGGTCGATACCTATACCTGTATCCTCTATAATAAAACGAATGATACTATTCGCTTTATCTTCCTCACACAGTAGACGAATGACTCCTTGTTCGGTAAACTTCTCGGCATTGTCCATCAACAAAGACAGGACACGCTTCATCCAGGCACGCACAGTCAGGATTACAGGATCATCAGGAGACGGAATCCACTGCAATTCCACACCGTCATTTTGTTTGCCTCCAAATTCATCTATACATTCAAGACAGCAAGCGTTGACATCCACAACTTCTTTAGGCATATCTGCCGTCTGAGAGTCCATGTCAGCTATATCAATAATATTATCAATCAATCCCAGCAAATAAGCACTATTCTTCTCCACCTGACCAGAGTATTCACGAGCATCTTCCACATCCAGCCCTTCCTCGGCAAGCAAAGCAGAAAAGCCCACTACAGAATTAAGCGGTGTACGCAACTCATGCGTAACATGTTGGATGAATGAACTCTTGATACGGCTCATCTTCTGCAATTCTTTACGGGCAACATCCAATTTCCGGTTCATAGATAAAGTGCGAACATAGAGGTAAGTAACCAGCAGAAGTAATATAAATATCAGGCAACCGGCAATAGATACCGTAATAAGCCGTTCACGACTCATTCTTTCACTCAATTCCAATTTTTCCATCTTCAGGCGGTCCACTTCAAACTGGGCAGTGTATTTGTTCAGTTGTTCATCCATTTCTGCCGTACGTACAGAATCATTCAATTGAGAGTATTCTGCAAAAGCACGGCATGCCTCCTTATAGTGACCTACTTGTTCCAGCATAATGGCTTTCTGCCTATAATTTCCAGGGTAATAATTACCGATCGAACGTTGGTAATCAATTAAAGAATCCATATAAACCACAGCATTACTTATATCTCCCAGAATCTGGTTACACATTATTTTGTAACCGAACCATCCTTCTTGTGAAATGTCTTCTTTATGTTTGAGGTAATAAGCATTCGTCTCACGGATGTAAGGTTCCGCTGCCTTCGCTCCTTTCACCCCTAAGACAGCGATAACACGAAACTGATAAAAACGCATGTATAGCGCTTCTCCTATAGATATTTTTTTCTCTTCTATTGTTTTTCCCAACTGTTCCAAACGATCCAAATAAGGCAAAGCCTCATTATACGACTGACGTGCCAGATGAGTTTGAATGATATTAAGAGAAACGACGTAAGCGTCACGGTAGTATTTTCCTTCCTCAAAATGTTTTAAGGCATTATCATAATATTCAATACAGAGCTTTATATTCTGCCCAAACACACGGTGGTTATAGCCTATACACATCTCCCCGGATGCCATGCCATATTTATCTTTCCTCTGTTCAGCATCTTTACATAGCAATTCTGTCTCTTTCATCGCCTCTTCCTGCATGCCCTTTTCAGTCATCCGCTGAATATATTGCCTCCATGCCTGGTAGCGATCCGTATTGCGATGACAACGGTCCGCCCAATCCATATATTCATAAGTCATCAGACGCAGGCTATCCGTATCACCCAACTCATAATAATGATTTGTAATGATGGCATAAGCATCACTGATATTTGCCGTATCTTTCCGTTCTTTTGCCAGTTCCAGAAAGTGCATGCCCAAAGGTAGAAAATTCGGCTTGCCATTAGCTTTCCGCACACTATCGGCAAGTGATTTCAGATCAACAGTCTCTTGTCCTGTAATTGTCTCGACACAAGAGAACAAGCATACCAAAATGGCACACAAGCATATCCGAGGGTATCGCATAAGGATGATTCGTTTAAAAATGCGCATAAAAATAGCTCTTTTCCTCCTGGTATATCAGCAACTATTTAAAAGTATAACAAATCTTAACCTGCCAATCATTATACATATTTGAACCGCAGTGATTATCTTTGCAAACTGATATTCACTATAGTGACTCTGATTATGATAAAAAACAACTCCATACTTATCAAAGGCGCACGCGTCAACAACCTGAAAAATATAGACGTAGAAATACCCAGAAACAAACTTGTCGTCATCACCGGGCTATCCGGTTCCGGTAAATCATCCCTGGCATTCGACACGCTATATGCAGAAGGACAACGTCGTTATGTAGAAAGTCTGAGCAGCTATGCCCGCCAGTTCCTAGGACGTATGAGCAAGCCGGAATGTGACTTTATTAAGGGAATTCCACCAGCCATTGCCATAGAGCAGAAGGTGAGTAGTCGCAACCCACGATCCACCGTCGGTACCTCTACCGAAATTTACGAATACCTACGTTTACTGTATGCACGCATCGGACGAACATTCAGTCCCATCAGCGGAGAGGAAGTAAAAAAACATTCCACAGAAGATATCGTAAACTGTATGTTAGGATATCCGGAAGGAACAAGATACACCGTACTGGCTCCGATATTACTCCGCGAAGACCGAACGATGAAGCAACAATTAGATATCGATATGAAACAAGGTTTCAACCGTCTGGAAGTAAACGGAGAAATGGTTCGTATCGACGAATACGAACCTAAAAAAGAAGATACTGTTTTCTTATTGATAGACCGTATGGTAGCATCTAAAGAGAAAGATGCAATCAGCCGGTTAACAGATTCTGCCGAGACAGCCATGTACGAAGGTGACGGTGCTTGCCTGCTGCGATTCTATCAACCTGACGGAACAACCAGCCTATACCGCTTCAGCACTAAATTCGAGGCAGACGGCATTACTTTTGAGGAGCCCAGCGACCAGATGTTTTCTTTCAATTCCCCTATTGGTGCATGTCCTGAGTGTGAGGGCTTCGGCAAAGTAATCGGCATTGATGAACACTTGGTAATACCCAACCGCTCATTATCCGTATACGACGGTGCCGTGGTATGTTGGCGCGGCGAAGTGATGGGCGAATGGAAAGACATGGTAATACGCGGTGCTGAAAAAGCCGGTTTCCCGATCTTCACCCCCTACTTTGAACTTACAAACGAACAACGCCGCATGTTATGGGAAGGCACCCCTTACTTCCAAGGAATCAATGCTTTCTTCAAGATGGTACAGGAAAATCAGTACAAAATACAATACCGTGTGATGTTGGCACGCTATCGTGGAAAAACGCTTTGTCCAAAGTGCCACGGTACCCGTCTGAAGCCCGAAGCCAGCTATGTACGGGTAGGCGGCCGAAATATCTCCGAACTTGTGGACTTGCCGATTACGGAACTGAAAACTTTCTTCGATAATCTTCAACTGGATAAGCATGATACAGATGTTGCCACCCGTATCCTAACAGAAATCAACAATCGCATTCGTTTTCTTCTCGATGTAGGATTGGGATATCTGACACTAAACCGTCTCAGCAATTCGCTTTCCGGTGGTGAGAGTCAGCGTATCAACCTCGCCACTTCATTAGGCAGTAGCCTGGTTGGCTCACTCTACATTCTTGATGAACCAAGTATCGGATTACATAGCCGCGACACAGATAAGCTGATCCATGTATTACGTCAATTACAACAATTGGGTAATACGGTTGTCATCGTGGAGCATGACGAGGAAATCATCCGTGCAGCAGATTACATTATAGATATCGGACCGAAAGCCGGACGTCTGGGCGGGCAAATTGTCTACCAGGGAGATATGAAAGATTTACAACCGAATAGTGATAGTTACACAGTACGTTATCTGCTGGGAGAAGAAGAAATTCCTGTTCCGGAACACCGTCGCCCATGGAATAATTACATAGAACTGACCGGAGCCCGCGAGAATAACCTGAAAGGAGTAAATGTACGTTTCCCGCTAAACGTGATGACCGTAGTAACCGGAGTCAGCGGTTCCGGTAAGAGTACTCTGGTACGTGACATTTTCTTCCGTGCCCTAAAGCGCGAACTGGATGAATGCAGTGAACGTCCGGGTGAATTCGCTTCTATCGGTGGTGACCTGCAAAATCTACGGAACGTAGAATTCGTAGACCAGAACCCCATTGGTAAATCCAGTCGTTCGAATCCCGTGACATATATCAAAGCTTACGATGAAATTCGTAAATTATGGGCAGAACAACCGCTTGCCAAGCAAATGGGATACACCGCTGGTTACTTCTCATTCAACAGTGAAGGCGGACGTTGCGAAGAGTGTAAAGGTGACGGAACCATCACAGTAGAAATGCAATTCATGGCCGACTTGGTTCTGGAATGTGAAACCTGCCACGGCAAACGCTTCAAAGCAGATACACTGGAAGTAAAGTTCCATGATGCCAATATATATGATGTACTGGAAATGACCGTAAACCAGGCCGTGGAGTTCTTCACCAAACACGGACAAAAGAAGATTGTGAAGAAACTTGCTCCACTGCAAGATGTGGGATTGGGATACATCAAACTGGGACAATCTTCCTCCACCCTTTCAGGTGGTGAAAATCAACGTGTGAAACTGGCTTACTACCTCAGTCAGGAGAAAGCAGATCCCACCCTGTTTATCTTTGATGAACCGACCACAGGATTGCACTTCCATGACATCCGTAAATTGCTGGAAGCATTCGATGCTTTAATATTACGTGGACACTCCATTGTAATCATTGAGCACAACATGGATGTTATAAAATGTGCCGACTACGTAATAGACCTTGGACCGGAAGGCGGTGATAAAGGTGGAAATCTGGTAGCTGCAGGTACACCGGAGGAAGTGGCAAAATGTGCAACAAGCTATACAGGACAATTCCTGCAAGAGAAATTACACATGAAATAATTGAAATGAATTTATCTCATGAGACGATTTGTTTTGTCTCGTAAGATGAAAATATTCGTCCCATGAGATAAAAGAAATCGTCCCGTAAGATTATTAACATTATCTCATGGGACGATTTATAAAATCCGCAAAGCGGAAGAAAACTCTTAGAAATAGAAACCGAAACCTACTTTCAGGCCAAATACCGAACGGTCACTATTTACATTCCAATACACAGCCGGCTCAAGTGTCACCGTCCTTGTCAAAAAGAAAGCATAACCAGCCTCCGCTCCAAAAGAAAACTTGGTATCATCGCTTGTACCCCAATCCCAACGATCCACATTGACATCAGCGCCCAGATATATACCAATATTACTGAAATAATAACGGCCACCTACACCAAGGGTATAGACATCTGTATCCGAACCACCATTGTTCCAAGCAGCCCCTGCATGCACCAGCAACGCCACATTATCCAGCAAGAATGCACCACCCTTGGCTTCAATAGCAAAAGAGGTCTTATCCGTATCCGTATTATGCGACAAACCTAACCCGGAAATTGACGGATTTACAATCCACTTTCCTTTTTCAAACTGTGCCTGGGCAGCCACTGTGGCCACAAGCAGACAAACGAATAATACTAATTTTTTCATTGTTACTTATAGTTTTTGGTGTTATTATACTTTTCATCTTCTTCTTTACGTTTCCGCTGCAATTCTTCCTTTTTGCGCAGAACCAGCCAAAGGATAAACACAATGACATAGGACGCTGCAACCGTGACGTATTTCTCCGTATCACTGATGACAGTGTTACGTGGCAGGAAATAGGCTGCCGTAGCACTCACATAAATAAGCAGGGCAATTGTAATACTTGTAGATTTTTTGAATTTCTTCATTACCAAAGTTTTTTAGTCGTTTTGAAATACCAGATATTGAACCAGAATGCGGCTACCACAACAGAAAGAATAGCAATAGTAAGCGCCATCTGAGGTCCTAATCCAAAACCTTCGGGGGCTATGCAGATATAGGTCGTGCAAACAGCCGTCATGAATATAGCCGGGAAATAAGTTACATAAAAGTAATGCCCCTTCTTCTCACGCACCAGATAAACGGTAATCGCCCAAAGAGTGAAAACAGAAAGCGTCTGGTTGGTCCATGCGAAGTAACGCCAAATCATATCAAAACCTTCTTTGTCACGCAGACTGTAAAGCAACAAACCAATAGCAACGAGGAACATCGGAATGCATATATATAAACGGCGTCGCATGGTCTTTTGTTCCATTCCAAGAAAGTCAGCCACAATGAGACGGGCAGAACGGAAAGCAGTGTCACCACTGGTGATAGGTGCAGCAATCACCCCCAATATGGCAAGGAAACCTCCCACCACGCCAAGCCAGTCTTTAGTAATGGCATCCACTACTACAGCCGCATTATTTTCTCCCATTCCATTTTCATGGAAGAAGTAAGTGGCAGCAGCAGCCCATATCAAAGCAACGATGCCTTCGGTAATCATAGCACCATAGAACACAGGCCGGCCACGACGTTCACTCGTCATACAACGTGCCATCAACGGGCTTTGTGTTGCATGGAAACCACTGATAGCGCCACAGGCTATACTTACAAACATAATTGGGAAAATAGGTAATTCGGTAGCATTCGGATTCGTATTTTGCAATCCGTCCCAGAACTCCGGCAAAACAGGGTGTTTCACGTAGAGCATCACCAATATACCCACAGCCATAAAGAGCAGTGCAACAGCAAACAGTGGATAAATCTTACCGATTATCTTATCGACCGGCAACAGAGTCGCAAAAATATAATAGATAAATACAACCACTATCCAGAACGTTACATCCAGCGACTCCGGCGTAAGCTTTGCCAACAGCCCGGCAGGACCGGCTACAAACACAGCCCCCACCAATATCATCAGAAGTACGGTAAAACCACGCATCACTTGCTTGGTAGTCGTACCCAGATATCGACCGATGATTTCCGGCAAACTTTCACCGCCATTACGCAAAGAAAGCATACCCGCCAAATAATCGTGTACAGCACCGGCAAAGATACTGCCAAACACAATCCACAAATAAGATGACACCCCGAATTTAGCCCCCATAATAGCGCCGAAGATGGGTCCTAAACCGGCAATATTAAGAAACTGTATCATGAATATTTTCCAGGTGGGCAAAGGAATATAGTCCACCCCGTCGGTCTTGGTCAGGGCAGGTGTTTTACGATCGTCAGGGCCAAAAATGCGTTCAATGAAACGCCCGTAAAGAAAATAGCCCACTATCAATGCCAGTAAGCAAAGTGTAAATGTAATCATGGTGCGTTGTTATTCATTACTTTTAATGCACGCAAATGTAACAGTTTCTTGGGAAACTGCACAACTTTCTCGAGTGTTTTACTTATCTTCGCCGCGAAAAATGACAGAAATAAAGAAGTAAAAGAGAATCCAGCCCTATCATGAAACAGTTACTGCTCGCCATCGTATTTAGCATATTAGCTTTGCCCCTCACTGCACAATCCATCGGTGAGACGACAAATCGTCCTCCCAAGTACGAAGTACGTGCCGCCTGGATTACCGCTGTCTATGGTTTGGATTGGCCACGTACCCGTGCCACCACGCCCGAAAGTATCCGGAAACAAAAGGCAGAACTTATCGAAATACTGGACCGACTGAAAGATGCGAACTTCAACACCGTACTCTTCCAGACACGGACACGCGGTGATGTACTCTATCGCTCTAAAATAGAACCTTTCAATTCTATACTAACCGGGAAAACAGGTGGCGACCCGGGATATGACCCACTGGCTTTTGCCGTAGAGGAATGTCATAAACGCGGTATGGAATGCCATGCCTGGATGGTAGCCATTCCATTGGGTAACCGCAAACATGTTGCCAATCTGGGTAATACCTCTGTCACCAAACAGAAATCCGCCATTTGTGTACCTTACAAGCGGGAATATTTCCTCAATCCCGGAAATCCGCAAACCAAAGAATATCTGATGAGTCTTGTACGTGAGGTTGTGGAAAAATATGACGTAGATGGCGTCCATTTCGATTATCTGCGTTATCCGGAGAATGCTCTCCGTTTTCCCGACACCTACGATTTCCGGAAGTACGGTAAAGGACGCGACCTTTCCCAATGGCGCAGGGATAATATCACAGAAATCGTCCGTCATCTCTATAAAGGTGTAAAAGCTCTGAAACCCTGGGTAAAGGTCAGTACCTGCCCCGTAGGTAAATACCGTGACACTTCCCGCTATCCTTCTCGCGGCTGGAATGCTTTCCATACCGTCTATCAGGATGCACAAGGTTGGCTGGGCGAAGGGATACAAGATCAGATATATCCCATGATTTATTTCCGTGGTAATCACTTCTACCCTTTTGCCCTCGATTGGCAGGAACAAAGTAACGGACGACAGATTATTCCAGGACTGGGCATTTATTTCCTTGACCCCAGCGAAGGCAATTGGACCTTGGACGAAGTGGAACGTCAAATGTACTTTATCCGCAAACATAAACTGGCAGGCCAGGCTCATTATCGTGTAAAATATCTGATGGATAACACTCAGGGATTGTATGATGCATTGGAAGAAGATTTCTATACCGCTCCTGCCTTGCAGCCTGCCATGCCATGGATAGACAACGTGCCACCTACAACTCCCGGCAATTTAATCGTTACCCAGCAGTGCGACGGTTACATACACTTGAGCTGGCTTCCCGCCACGGACAATGATAAACGCAATGTGCCGACTTATGTCATCTATGGTTCGGATACTTATCCCGTAGATACCTCTAACCCGGAAAATATCATAGCCCAGCGTGTACAGGAAACAGAATATACATATGCCCCCATCCGTCTGTGGACGGCAAAGAAATACTTTGCCGTTACAGCTGTAGATCGTTGTGGAAATGAGAGCGAAGCATGCAAACAGGTCTTACACTAATCATTCGTATCATTCACCCTACTCTTATAACATAGAACATAGGCGCGATATCGGCTCTTCGGTGTTACCGGAACTAACGGAAGGTAACCGGAGACTAAACGTCCGTTTTCTATAACAACAGGATACTGCTCCATCGCCTGCTTGTGCTCTTCCTGCAAGGCATCGTTCGTTGGATAGTAATCAATATTAAAATTACCGACCGTACCCGGAGCTACAAAATTCTCGCGAAACAGATGTGCCGCCACTCCCATATTCATACGCACGTTAATTTCCACACAAGGATGAATACGGTAACTCTGCGTTTCCTCATCACGACAAATCATCATGTCTACACCCAGATAACCCGTATAAGATTCTCCAAATACAACGGTTAATAACTCCTGCAACCTTTCGCGTACCTGCACCAAAGTTACCAATGGTACGTATTCAGTTATCCAGTTTTCCACCCATTCAGGTGTTACCAGTAGATTACCAAGATAGGCTCCTTTTTCATTGGTCAGGAAAAGAGAATAACCAGTAAAAAGTACCCTGCCACGTCCATCAGAATAAAATTCAAGAGCAAAATCTTCTATTTTATTATATACAGGTTGCCCGATTACCCCCTCTTGTTCATCCAAAACATGCTGGCACCAACCAGCAATAGAATCGGTAAATATACCTCTACACCAGTTCAGTCCTTTACCACTACTTGACCAAGGCGCCTTCAACACTGTACGTTTATACTTCTCTACAAATTCCTGACAAGCAGGGATGTCATTCAAATAGTTGGCCAAACCACAACAATTCTCAATGCCATGCAAGCCGTCAAGCACTACCATAGCCAACTCTCGAGAAGAAAAGGCACGAAGTCTTTTTAATTCCTCCAACGTAGGAAGTTTGTGTTTTGCAATTCCCCCTTTCAACATGCGTTTACGAAAAGCAAGATTCCAACCCCATGGTATAATCTGAGATTCGGCATAATCAGGCAGTTCAGGTTCGGTAACCAACTGTACGGAAAGGGGAAACATACGCTTCATTATTTGCAGATAATCTGCATTATAAGCTGATGGAGCGAGTACGGCACTGCCAGGCTGGGCATACCAGATGGGTAATAAAGCAAGGTCCTGAGCCATTCGGCGAGCAGAAGCGGGAGCTATATAATTTTCCTCATTATTAGCAAGTGCCATGTCTGTGTCCGGGTTAAATACGTAGAGTTTCATACAATTACTGTTTTTTACCCAGACGGAATTAGAAACTGTCAGCATCCTGTCAGAGCCGTATCAAAGAGGGGTCAAGCCCCTATTTGCTCCGTACCATCCCCGGATAAAGGTACCTCTAACCGAATTTGCTACGGAGTTGGTACGGACCAGATGCTGCCCAACCCCGGTCCTGGTCTCTATTCAGGCACGGGGAAGAAGCCATTAATTCCGCCAACGGGTTTCTTTATTATTTAAGGTCACAAAATTACAGAGAAAAACAAGGCAAAACAAATTTATAAACTTCACTAACAAAAAAGATATTTTGCCATCTCTACTTTGCAATTCTATAAAAAAGACGTATATTTGTCGCCCGATAAACCGAATTTAACAGCATGGAAGCATTCTACCGCACACACGCCTATCTTGTTGAGCATACCAATGCCCCTGTTCGCCGTGACCTCATGGATGAGATCAACTGGAACGACCGCCTCATCGGTATTAAAGGAACGCGTGGTGTAGGAAAAACCACGTTTCTGTTGCAATACGCTAAAGAGAAATTCGGCACTGACCGCTCTTGCCTTTTCATTAATATGAACAATTTCTACTTTTCCAATTTCAGCATCGTTGATTTCGCCTATGAATTTCAGCGTCGCGGTGGGAAAGTGTTATTGATAGACCAGGTGTTCAAACATCCGGACTGGAGTCGGGAGTTGCGTATGTGCTACGACCGTTTCCCAAATCTCAAAATCGTATTTACCGGTTCGTCCGTGATGCGACTGAAAGAGGAAAACCTGGAACTGCGTGATATAGTGAAGAGTTATAACCTGCGTGGTTTCTCTTTTCGTGAATATCTGAACCTGCAAACAGGCATGAAGTTTCGTGCTTATACCCTGGAAGAGATTCTGAGCAACCACGAACAGATTGCCAAAGGTATCCTTTCTAAAGTGCGCCCGTTAGACTACTTGCAGGATTACCTGCACCACGGTTTCTATCCTTTCTTTCTGGAGAAACGCAATTTCTCGGAGAATCTGCTGAAGACCATGAACATGATGGTAGAAGTAGACATACTGCTTGTCAAGCAAATCGAACTGAAATATCTTCCGAAAATAAAGAAACTGCTTTATATGCTGGCAGTAGACGGCCCGAAAGCCCCAAACGTAAGCCAGTTGGCAAACGATATACAGACATCCCGTGCCACGGTGATGAACTACATTAAATATCTGGCAGATGCACGCCTTATCAATATGGTATATCCGAAGGGAGAAGAATTCCCCAAGAAACCATCAAAGATAATGATGCATAACTCCAACCTGATGTACTCCATCTACCCCGTAAAAGTGGAGGAACTGGATGTACTGGACACTTTCTTCGCAAACACCTTGTGGAAGGATCACAAAGTGAACAAAGGCGACAAGAATATGTCGTTCCTGGTGGACGATGTGATGCCTTTCAAGATTTGTCCGGAAGGAATGAAGATAAAGAACAATCCCGGCGTCACCTACGCCCTGCACAAAGCGGAAATAGGAAGAGGGAATCAGATTCCACTCTGGATGTTCGGCTTTTTATATTGAGATTTATTCACTTAATAATAATTCAATTTAGTTATGACTAAACAGAAGAAATTCATTACTTGTGATGGTAACCAGGCTGCTGCGCATATCTCGTATATGTTCTCAGAAGTAGCTGCTATCTATCCCATCACTCCCTCTTCTACGATGGCTGAGTACGTAGACGAATGGGCTGCCGCAGGACGCAAAAACATCTTCGGCGAAACAGTATTGGTACAGGAAATGCAATCAGAAGCCGGTGCTGCCGGAGCCGTTCACGGTTCATTGCAAGCTGGTGCACTGACAACTACTTACACTGCATCTCAAGGTCTGTTGCTGATGATCCCGAATATGTACAAGATTGCCGGTGAATTCCTGCCTTGCGTATTCCACGTATCAGCTCGTACACTGGCTTCTCATGCTCTGTGTATCTTTGGTGACCACCAAGACGTTATGTCCACCCGTATGACTGGTTTTGCTATGCTGGCAGAAGGTTCTGTACAGGAAGTTATGGACCTCGCCGGCGTTGCCCACCTGTCAACCATCAAAGCTCGTGTACCGTTTGTTAATTTCTTCGACGGTTTCCGTACTTCTCACGAAATCCAGAAGATCGAGATGTTGGAAAACGACGATCTCGCTCCGCTGATCGACCAGAAAGCTTTGGCTGAATTCCGTGCCCGCGCATTGAATCCGACGAATCCGGTTGCCCGTGGTATGGCTGAAAACCCCGACCACTTCTTCCAGCACCGTGAATCATGCAACAACTACTACGAAGCAGTTCCTGCTATTGTAGAAGAATACATGAATGAAATTTCTAAAATCACAGGACGCAAATATGGCTTGTTCGATTACTATGGTGCTGAAGACGCAGAACGCGTTATCATCGCTATGGGTTCTGTAACTGAGGCTGCCCGTGAAGCTATCGACCACTTGATGGCTAATGGTGAAAAGGTAGGTATGGTTGCTGTACACTTGTATCGTCCGTTCTCTGCTAAGCACTTCCTGGCTGCTGTGCCTAAGACTGCTAAGACTATTGCAGTTCTTGACCGTACGAAGGAACCGGGTGCTAACGGCGAACCGTTGTACCTCGATGTAAAAGACTGCTATTATGGTGCAGCCGATGCTCCGGTAATCGTAGGCGGCCGTTACGGTTTAGGTTCTAAGGACACTACTCCTGCTCAAATCATTGCCGTATTCAAGAATCTGGCTATGCCGATGCCGAAGAACCACTTTACTATCGGTATCGTAGACGACGTAACCTTCACTTCACTTCCTCAGGAAGAAGAAATCGCATTGGGTGGCGAAGGCATGTTCGAAGCTAAATTCTACGGACTGGGCGCTGACGGTACAGTAGGTGCTAACAAGAACTCTGTAAAAATCATCGGTGACAACACTGATAAACACTGCCAGGCTTACTTCTCTTATGACTCTAAGAAGTCAGGTGGTTTCACTTGTTCTCACTTGCGTTTCGGTGATACTCCGATCCGCTCTACATACTTGGTAAACACTCCGAACTTTGTGGCTTGCCACGTTCAGGCTTACCTGCACATGTACGATGTAACCCGCGGTTTGCGTAAGAATGGTACATTCCTTCTGAACACAATCTGGGAAGGCGAAGAACTGGCTAAGAATCTGCCTACCCGCGTGAAGAAGTATTTCGCTAAAAACAATATCTCTGTATACTATATCAATGCAACTCAGATTGCACAAGAAATCGGTTTGGGCAACCGTACCAATACAATCCTGCAATCTGCATTCTTCCGTATCACAGGCGTAATTCCTGTTGACCTGGCTGTAGAACAGATGAAGAAATTCATCCAGAAGTCTTACGGTAAGAAGGGTGAAGATATCGTAAACAAGAACTATGCTGCCGTTGACCGTGGTGGTGAATACAAACAATTGACTGTTGATCCTGCTTGGGTTAACTTGGCTGACGACGCTAAGGCTGAAAACAACGATCCTGCATTCATCAACGAAGTAGTTCGTCCGATCAATGCACAGGATGGTGACTTGTTGCCGGTATCTGCATTCAAAGGCATCGAAGACGGTACTTGGTATCAAGGTACAGCTAAATACGAAAAACGTGGTGTAGCTGCTTTCGTACCCGAATGGAATGCTGAAAACTGTATCCAGTGTAACAAGTGTGCATACGTTTGTCCTCACGCTTCTATCCGTCCGTTCGTTCTGGATGCTGAAGAGCAGAAAGGTGCAAACTTCGAGATGCTGAAAGCGGTAGGTAAAGTATTCGATGGTATGACATTCCGTATCCAGGTTGACGTTCTCGACTGTCTGGGTTGCGGTAACTGTGCCGACATCTGTCCGGGTAATCCGAAGAAGGGTGGCAAGGCTTTGACTATGAAACATCTGGAAAGCCAGTTGAACCAAGTTCCTAACTGGGATTACTGCGCTGAAAAGGTAGCAAGCAAGCAACATTTGGTTGACGTTAAAGCTAACGTAAAGAACTCTCAGTTCGCTACTCCGTTGTTTGAATTCTCAGGTGCTTGCTCTGGTTGTGGTGAAACTCCGTATGTGAAGTTGATCACTCAGTTATTCGGTGACCGCGAAATGGTAGCTAATGCAACAGGATGTTCTTCTATCTACTCCGGTTCAGTTCCTTCTACTCCTTATACTAAGAATGAAAAGGGTCAAGGTCCTGCTTGGGCAAACTCTTTGTTCGAAGACTTCTGTGAATTCGGTTTGGGTATGGAACTCGCTAACGAAAAGATGCGTGACCGTATTGTGAAACTGTTCAACCAGATCCTTGAAGGCGAAAATGCTCCTGCTGAAGTTAAGGAAGTATTGAAAGCATGGATTGAAAACATGTACGATGCAGACAAGACTAAAGAACTTGCACCTCAGATCGAGGCTATCATCGAGCAAGGCATCGCTGCCGGCTGCCCGATTAGCAAGGAACTGAAAGGCTTGACTCAATATTTGGTAAAACGCAGCCAGTGGATCATCGGTGGTGACGGTGCTTCTTACGATATCGGTTACGGTGGTCTCGACCATGTAATCGCCAGCGGTAAGGACGTTAACATCCTGGTTCTGGATACTGAGGTTTACTCTAACACAGGTGGTCAATCTTCTAAGGCTACTCCGGTGGGTGCTATCGCTAAGTTTGCTGCTGCCGGTAAGCGTGTACGCAAGAAAGACCTCGGTCTGATGGCTACTACTTACGGTTACGTTTACGTAGCTCAGATTGCTATGGGTGCTGACCAGGCTCAGACTTTGAAGGCAATCCGTGAAGCTGAAGCTTATCCCGGACCGTCACTCATCATCGCTTACGCTCCGTGTATCAACCACGGTTTGAAGGCAGGTATGGGTAAAAGCCAGGCTGAGGAAGAAAAGGCTGTTAAGTGTGGTTACTGGCACTTGTGGCGTTACAATCCGGCTTTGGAAGCTGAAGGCAAGAACCCGTTCCAGTTGGATAGCAAAGAACCCGATTGGGCTGGATTCCAGGACTTCCTGAAGAGTGAGGTTCGTTACTCTTCTGTAATGAAACAATATCCTTCAGAAGCTGCCGAACTGTTCCAAGCAGCTGAAGACAATGCTAAGTGGCGTTATAACAGCTACAAGCGTCTGTCTAAAGAAAACTGGGGTGCTGATGCCGAATAATTTCGATAATTATTGAAATAGGGAATAATAGACTCTGAAAAATGAAGGCTGCACCCGTGAACCGGATGTAGCCTTTATTTGTTTTTAAATTAATAAACAACAAACATTATGATTGGATTTATTATTTGGATTATTGGCTTGATACTTGCAATCAAGGCCGTATTGGAAATTATGAAATGGAAGGTAGATGGAGTGAAAAAACTATTAGTCGCCATCCTTGTTTTGCTCACTAGCTGGATCGGACTGATCTTTTATTATTTCTGGGGAAGAGATAATCTGCCACAGATGTTGAAATAGACAAGTCTATCTGTATATAAAAGAAAATGCCGTATTAAATTACGGCATTTTCTTTTTTTATTATGCTATGAACTTCTTCTTCCGTTCCACCGAACGGACCATAGCTCTGCAACTTTACAGAACACATGGCAGCGGCAAAGCAACCGGCTTCCTGATAGGATGCTCCTCTTTTACGCATATATAGATAGCCTGCCATATATGTATCTCCACAGCCTGTGGCATCAGCTACATTTTCTACCGGATAGGCAGGTATTTCATAGAATCGCTTATCAACATAGATGAGTGAACCTTTATCTCCCAAGGTAAGCAAGACTTCCTTCACTCCCCATTCTGCCAATTTCACAGCAGCATCATAAGGATCCGTGCACTGCGTAAGTACCTCCATTTCATGTTCATTCGCTTTCAGAATATGGATATACTTCAAGGCTTCTTCTTTTTCAAGCCAGTCCACCGCCAATACTTCTTCATTCTGTACTTCGCGCAAATAACCCTGTACATCAAGAGACAATAGCCCTTTCCCGGCAAGATGTTTAATGACATCTAATGAAAAATCATCCGCCAATAGACTGCCCAGATGATAAATCCGGGAATCTACATCCTGCAAACCTTCAATTGTGAAAGGATCAGCCTTAGCTGTGACCCGCTGCTTTCTTTCATTAGTGTCTTCTCCATAAATATTCTCAAAGCAAATGGAATGAGTGCTGGGAAGTACTTTCACTTCAATGCCGTCTCTTCTCAAATCATTCACCACCGACATCTCGCTATCAGCCAAAGCAGTAACAAGTTGGAATCCTTCAGTATTCAGGTGTTTAATGGCATGCGCAAAATAGAAAGAGGTTCCTCCAGGCATGTGCACTGTTTTCTGCGGAGTAACTACTTTATCCAAAGTAATATATCCAATGCAACAAAGATCGTATTTCATAAAATATTCAATTCCTTTTTGATATTGCAAAAGTAGGCAATTATTATCATTTCTTACCCCTGTTATACTATAAATTCTTCCGCTTCAAGAAATCCGTCGGACTTTCGCCAAATTGTTCTTTATAACACTTTGTGAAATAAGAAGGAGAAGAAAAACCTACTTCATAGGCAATTTCCGCAACTGTCATCTCGGAAGAAGCCAACAAGGAAGTTGCCTTCTTAAGACGTGCCTGGCGCAGCAATTCATTGGGAGCATAATTCGTAAGCGATTTCAATTTACGATAAAGCTGTACACGACTCAGCCCCATATCTTTGCCTAAGTCTTCCACATTCAGTTCCGGATCTCTCATTTTCTCCTCCACCAGAGATTTAAAGCGGGAAACGAAATCTTTATCGATATCACATATATTCTCTTTTGCCAATGTCTGATTATCACCGAAGAACTGCCGAAGCTGGCGACGGGAGTCTATCAGGTTCCGGATACGGGACAATAACAATTGGGAATTAAAAGGCTTAGATATATAAGAGTCTGCACCGCCATTATATCCCTGTATGCGTTGTTCATCAAGCGAACAAGCCGTAAGAAGGATAACGGGGACATGACAAGTCTGCAACTCTGTCTTCAGTCTCCGGCAACACTCTACCCCGTCCATACCGGGCATCATAACATCGGACACAATCACATCGGGAACATATTTCATTGCAAGACGAATTCCCGTAGCAGCTTCCGGTGCATCCAACACATGATATTCTTCGGCAAGCAATGTTTTCACATAATTGCGGATGTCAGCATTATCATCGATAACCAGAACTGCCGGGCGATCCGCATCTCTCGTTTCTTCCTCACCCATAGGAAAATCGGTTTCGACTAATGTGGTAGAAACTTCTGCTTCTTCACTTGGAAGAGTAACCACCGTCGGGTGATACTGAGAAACACTCTGCGCCGGAAAAAGAACAGTAAAAGTCGCTCCTTTTTCATCACTATGGGCAGTGATCTGACCGCCATGCATCTCAACAAAAGCACGAACAAGTGCCAAACCAATCCCTGTGCCAGCCTGATGCCCGTCTATCTGATAAAAACGTTCAAAGATAGCGTCAACTTCTTTGGGAGAAATATGGCTACCGGAATTAAATACTGAAAAGCGGAAATTAGTAGCTTCTGCTTCCAATCGAACTATAATCTTTCCATTCTCGGGTGTATACTTCACAGCATTGGATAACAAATTGAAGTAGATACGCTCCATTTTCTCACTATCTGCCATCATACGGAAATCCATATCAGGGGTAACCTCAAAAAAGAAGGATATATGCTTTTTCAACAACGCCATGCGGAAAGAATCGTTCCAGCCACGAAAACTGCTCAAAAGATCGAACGGCTCCAGATGGAGTTCCATTCGTCCGTTCTCCACTTTACGGAAATCAAGGATTTGATTAACAAGACGAAGGAGAATATTGACATTCTTCTTCATCAGTTCCAGTAACTGATGTGGACGTTCTCCAAGAGATTTATCGGCAAGAAGTTGATTAACAGGATCTGCAATCAACGTCAATGGGGTGCGAAAATCATGTGAGACATTGGTAAAAAAGACCAGTTTGGCATGAGTTGCCTCTTCCAATTCACGGGAAAGTTGTTCCAATTGTTCTTTCTGCTGAATGAGCTGTTCTTTCTGTTGTGTCAGTTGCAGTTTCTGTTCTTCCAACTTCTCCTTCTGACGAGACAGTTTCCGGTTCAAGCGATTTTTAGTACGCAAAGACAGATACACGGCAACCAATAAGCCTACTACCAATAAAAGTACCAACAGACTACCATATAGCACAACTTGCTGCGTAGCATAACGGTCGAAGAACTGACTCATCTTCCCGTTCATGGTTTCTATTTTCTCATCAAGAGTAGCTATATGTGAGGTCTGCATCTGCATAATCTGGGCATTGGTAGCATCTACGACAGAAGTTCCCAATACAGTCTCACGAGGATAATCACGTTTATTCAGAATGTCCATTGCAATCTGTATCACACGGTCACCACCTGTAGGATAAATAAACGTGGCATCCAATTGCCCGTTCAACACCTGCTCCACACCATATCCTTCACCAGGCAAAGCATCCGTACCAATAAAACGCATTTCTTCCGCCCTGCCCTGTTGTTTAGCAACGGCATAAGCACCTGCAGCCATACGGTCATTCTGGGCATACACCACATCTATTTCCGGAAAACGCTTCAAAAGAGTGTCCATCCTTTCTCCCGCTTCCGAACGTAACCAACCGGCATCTTCACGAGCCAGAAGTTGAATACCGGGATAAGGAGATATCGCAGAAACAAATCCTTGATGGCGATCCATGGCAGACGTAGAGCCGGTCAACCCAGCAATCTCTACAATATTACCCCGCCCATGAAGCATATTGGCTACATAATTACCTATAGCTTTTCCCAACTCATAATTATCCGCACCTATATAAGCAGTATATTTATCAGAAAGTATCTTCCGGTCGAAGACTATGACAGGAATCCCACGATCAAATGCTTCCTCTACCACCGGAGTAATGGGAGCAGCTTCATTGGGGGCAACAACAAGCAAGTCTACCCCTTCCTGAATGAAATGGCGAATATCTTCTATCTGTTGTGCATTATCGTCTTTCACGGTGCGGATATCCACTTCCACTCCATCATAAAAAAGTGCCTCGCGCAGCATTTCATTGTTCATCTGATGCCGCCATTCATCGTCACTGCATTGGGAAACGCCGATACGGAAATGCACGTCGCGATGCGTACACGAAGCAGTCAGCCAAAAGAGGGAGAGCATTGGAATAAGTAACAATTGGAAAGTATATCTTCTCATCTTTTCTGGTATTAGTAACGCAAATATAAAAATATTATCATAGGAATCTTTACCTGTTTCTTAAAAAAGCTCCACTCTACTAAATTATAACATGAATGCCTGTTGCGGAATTAAAGAGTAAATAAGCTTGTGTTCATACTATTAAATACCTTCAAGACATAAAGCAAGGATACCTTAATAGGGCAATAGGAGAAATTAGTATCTCTGCCTATGGAGGCTAATGCGCTCCACCATGGAGAACATTACGTCCCCTTATAAGGGGACAAATTAACCTTCGTTATCTTAGTCTTTAACCCTTACAGAAAATCTCCTTAGCTTTCACTAATGGTTCATGAATCTATCATAAAGATTAATTTCCAAGTCTAACAATCCCTTCTTAGCTTCCAATCCGCCGGCATATCCGACCAGCTTATGGTTGCTGCCAATGACACGATGACAAGGAACAAATATTGAAATAGCATTCGCTCCATTGGCAGTTGCCACTGCGCGAACTGCCTTTGAATTTCCCAGTTTTTGTGACAACTCACCATAAGATACGGTTTTACCGTAAGGGATATTCAGCAATTCCTGCCATACTGATTTCTGAAAATCCGTTCCTATAAAGAGTAATGGGATGTCGAATGCCTTCCTTTTGCGGGCGAAATACTCCTCCAACTGAAGAATTGCTTTTGCTATTACTTCAGAACCTTGCGTGCAGTAATCGGCATGCAGTGCCTTTTGCAGTCGTTTGTCGATTACCTCCCGGCGTTTTTCATTCACCCAGTCACACATACAAAGTTTACCCTCGAAGGAACCAAGTATCAACTCACCATAGGGAGATTGATAATACTGAACCTGAATCATTTCCATATACTCACCATTTATATATTACTATTGAATCAACCTCTCTATCATATGTTTACAAAAGTAAGTATTTACCTCAAATGCGACAACTATCTCTACTACAATTTCCGTATTCATCACTTCGGGCTTATTCACCTTTATCTTAACGCTGCCAGTAAAGAGAAACAGACCGTTGGCATCGGCACGCGAAGGGCCAAAGTCCCATAAAAACTTATTGAGCAGTAAGCTCAATCACGTGACTCTGAGTCGTAGCCAAACCGAATACATTCAAACCGACTTTCATCAGATAATCACCGGAAAAAACTTTTCCGTTAGACCCTAACTTTGAAGTAACCGAAGGCATCAGATTGATTTCTTCTACTTTATACTGCTTATTCGGATCCAGACCTTGTAATTTCACTGCCATCAGTTTCTCCTGAAAGCGGGGATGGATATCGTAAGCAAACAGTACTGCTTTGTTGGTATCTTTACTCACATAGTTCAATGCCATATGATTTCCCTCATAAGGAGAAACTAAACGATACTGGTCACCATCCATAATAGCATTCTGCAGGCGTTTCCAATTGGCAACGGCTGTCTGGGAATAAGCCAGTTCGTCAGCAGTAAGTTCTTTCAGACCGATATCGAAACCAAGTTTACACATAGAGGCCACATCGGTACGAAATTTCACGGAAGTCGCCTTGTTCCAACTGGTCACATGAGCATCCATAGCTTTTGCCGGGAAGAATTGAGAGAAGCCCCACTGGATATAGATACGTTCTACAGGATCCGTATTATCGCTGCACCAGAACTCGGTAAAATATTTCAGTGCTTCATAATCGCAACGGGCACCACCACCGGAGCAAAGCATCATCGGGACATCAGGATAATTCTCCTTCACACGTTTCAGAACATTATAAATACCACGGACATGGTCAATATACAACTGCCCCTGTTTATTCTTCAGATACGGGGAATAGATATTGGTAATAGGGCTGTTGCAATCCCATTTGAAAAAAGCAACTTCCGGGTTCTCTTTCATTATATTCTCTACAACACTATACACATAGTCCTGCACTTTCGGATTGCTAAGGTCAAGCACCAACTGGTTACGATAATAATACGTATCGCGATTAGGCAGCATGATCGCCCAATCCGGATGTTTCTCGAAGAGTTCACTCTTGGGATTCACCATTTCAGGCTCAATCCAGATACCGAACTTCACATCTGCATCTTTGGCAGCTTTCACCAGAGCCGGAATACCACCGGGCAATTTATTATGATTCACATCCCAGTCTCCCAAACCTGCATGATCATTTTTACGGGGATATTTGTTTGCAAACCACCCGTCGTCCAATAAGAACATATCTACACCCAGATGCTTGGCTTCCTTCATTAACTCAGTCAGTATCTCCTGGTTAAAGTTAAAGCCTGTATTTTCCCAGTTATTCAGAAGAGTCAGACGACTGCCTTTACCATCTTTCAAACTATAGTTACGTGCCCACTCATGGAGATTCCGGCTACCTTTCCCAGCACCGTCATTGCTTAAAGTGAAGATAAATTCAGGGGTAGTAAACACTTCATTCGGTTTCAACTCATAGTTCGAAGCATAAGGATTGATGCCAGGAATCACGCGAAGGTTTCCTACATTGTCTACCTCAAAAATGAAACGGAAATTACCGATCCAGCCCAATGTACCCATCAATACGCTTCCCTGATCTTCTCTGACCGGTTGATCCAGTCCTACTTCAAAGAAAGGATGTGTATGCATGGCGGCACGACTCCCCAACTTCGTATCGATCACTTTCTTACCGAACTGTAGCTGTTGGCTGCTCATTTGTGCTTCCTTCGCCCAGTCACTACTAAACTCAGTCAGGTAATAAGCTGAATTATTGAAATAAAGCATGGTAGAGGCATAGGTCGAAAGCATTACAGGCTTCTTCTCCTGATGTATGATTTCGCTCCAAGTCTTGATAACGTTTTCCTTCGGATAAGCCACATAATGCAGAGTGACATCTACCGGATACTTGTCGTCACGCAGATTAATCACAGTCTCCATACCGCCTTCAACCGCCTTAGAGGAAGAAGAAACATAATACAGGATAGTGGACGGATTGCCATCGTTATGAGTAATAGCAATGGCCGGTTCAAAGTAATCTTCATTACCCGAACCACTATATACTTCCCAACCACGCCGGCTTACACTACCATCGGCACCTGCATGGATACTCCAGCTGAAATTATTCAAATCCTGTTCATGCAGTAGTCTCTCACCTAAATAAGTTTGATACAGACGACCATTATCGCCTACCTGAAGCACCAGGTCAGTGTTGTCCGTAGAAATGCGGATCGTTTTGTTTTCCGCTGCATGAGTATACGATAAAGTAGCGCATGCAAAAAGGGTTACAAGTAAATTTTTCATGGTATACAATCAATTTAGTTACAAAAATATATTAATTTAAATTAGAATGAAAGACTTGCACTGAATTCCAGCGTAAACGGACGCAAATAGTTGCCACTCATATAATGGTCTTTAAATTTGCCTGCTTCTTCCTTACCCAACAGTTCTGCACCATTAATCGTGCCGCTGGCACCTTTCTGATTCAGGAAGTTCACTACCGTTGCACCCAGTGAGAGATGTTTATTCACTTTCCAGTTAATTCCACCGAAAGTTTCCCAGCGGCCATTGAAATAGAGGGCATTGATCAGATTGGCATATGTCTTACCAAAGTAACGGAAGCTAAGCCACAGACGTAAATCGGGCGTTATGTTATAACTGGGATCTATTTCAGCCAATACCTGGGGAATTTCCTTCACAATATTACCGTTGGCATTCAGATCGGACACTCCTTCAAATGGAGATTTAATGAAGTAGTTATTATAAGTGGGCTTCTGGTAAGTGAACAGGGCATGCAAATGAAAACCTTTGAAGGGATTGATTTCAGCAGAAGTAGTCCAGCCCAATGTCTTGATATCGTAAATCAACAAAGTGGTCTTGGATTGCGTTGTTCCCGGCTTGGTTACATTCTGCTGGTCTATGTTATTCGACTTAGAGATATAGGTAATCATAGAAGTCAGGTTTATCCAGTCATTCTGATAGAATAATCCACCACGCAACAAGGGGATGGTCACACGCTTATACTGTTCCTCAGTTGGGCCGGTTCCTGCATATTCATTAATGCGCGGAAAACGGGTAGCAATAGTTCCATCAGCAGTAAGCCCGAAGTTCCTGGTCAGTTTGTAAGTAAATTGTGCCGTTGCAGCATAATTCAACTTATCTTTTACCACTTTATGCGGCTGTATCTTTTCAGTAGAAAGCACATTCCCTTCATTGTCCGTATATTCATGGGTATCACCAATATGGAAACCAGAATAACGGCTGTAAGGAATCTGGTCGGCAGACATACGATAATATTCTAGGCGAGCCCCGTAGTAGACTGTGAATTTCGGGCTTACCTGCCAATTGTCCGTAAAGTAAGCAGCCAGTTTATTCTCAGTCCCTTTCGTGTACTCAGGGCTCAGTTCATTGAATCCTCTGAATTTACTGGTACTTCCGTCAGCTTCCACCCGGTTCAGTATCTGCGGATATTCGGTGACGGTTCCCGTCCATTGAAAAGAAGAAGATTGATAATTCAAGTGATAAAACCATTCATTCAACCCCAGACGTACATCATGGTTACCGACTTTCTTTTTCAACTCAGAGGTTAGCAATACATTCTTCACCTTTCCAAGGTGCAACCAGGTACGTCTACCTTCCACCAATCCGGTATAGGCATCTTTCGAACCATCCAGAAAAAGACCATCTTCCTCAGTTGCTTCACTGATATTACTACCGCCGAAATCTACATAATTTGCTTCAGGAGCATTCATAAACTTGGCATTGAATATCCAATTCAGATTATTATGGAAAGTATAATCAAACAGCATAGCTACTTCATGCGCTCTATTCCCCGTGAAGTCACCGAAGCGCCCGCTCTTCATCTTTCCATCCATTACGTCCATATATTGAAAGCGTCCACCTTCGGGAGCATATGAAGAAGTCCCCAACTTGAACCCCGAAATTTCTTTTACGCTGCCATCTCCCACATAAATGAACGGAGCAGCATTAATCATCGAACCGAGTGCATTACTTTTCGAGAATTTATAAATAACGGAGAATTTTCCACGATTGTTATTGAAAAGGCGGGTCAGCCCGGCATGATACAATTGGGTGCGGTCACTGAAGTTTTCAAACTTAGGGGCGAAACTACCCGGATCGAAATTCTGATAAATGCTCGCTGTATACAGCCAACGATCTCCGATGCCACCGGACACATTCATGTCCACATTCTGCCATCCGAAGTGATTGGTATGATAATTCAAGACTCCCTTAAACTCCTTCTGTCCCAATTTAGAGAAAGAATTTACGGAATAAGCAATATTTCCGGTAGCAATAGCAGATTCGGACGGTGTCATTAATCCGACTTCACCCAGGCTGGCATCGCTGCGCCAGTGAGTAGCCAACTTGTGCACAGCCGAAGAATATACGGCGGGCAATCCGTTCTCATACACATTCACATCTTCACTGGGAAGTCCGATCTGGATTTCACGAGGCTTGTTAGCATCCGAAGCATTCAGCATCACATTGCGTTCGCTTCCTTCCGTCTTCTTACTACTGATGGTGTCATTCTCCACCGGACTATTTGCTATCGCAGTAGTAGCGAATAACAAAGCTGCCAATACAACATAAGAAAAGAGACTTACTTTCATAATATTAATAGGATTTAAAATTAAACTCTTTGCCAAAGGATCGGATGGAAATACATCCTTTATCTTTCAACGAGGGCAAAGTTAGAAGGTATTATTATGCACTGTTGCCACAAGTAGTCGTCAGGTAGATTGAAGTGAAGTAGCACACGTCATTATCACACTGATTATAAACATATTACAGGTATTCATTTTATAAAAGCAGGTAGATGTATCCGTTTGCTAAAAACTTTTAATATCTTTGTATTTGTCTACTTTAAATGAATATACCCTATGAAAAGATACTTGTTATCAGGATTATTTCTACTATTTATGCTTGTACCTTTTCGTGCAGCGAATAAAACGGACTTATCCAATGAATTGGAATCAGCTTTAAAACAGCGCAACCAATACTCGCTCCAAAAGGAAACCCGGATTGACAGCCTAAAACATTTGCTATATCCGGCAATGGATAAAAATGAACGCTTCCGATTATACAATGCCATTTATGAAGAGTACTATACATATCGTTTCGATTCGGCCATGCTCTATGTAGACAGGGAAGAACAAGTGGCCATGCAACTTTCAAATCCCACTTATCGCAATCTGAGCATCATTCACCGTTCAGTACTTCTTTCCACTTCAGGCTATTTCAGCGAATCCATTCAGAATCTGGCACAAATAGACTCACGCACTTTAGATGCTCCGTCAAAGATAGAATACTATGTCGCCTGTGAATGGGCTTACAGTATGTGGGCCGAATACTCCAATGATAAAGTATATGCCCCCCGCTATTATGAAAAAGAGATGCTCTATCAGGATTCTCTAATCAGCGTACTGCCCGTCGGTTCGTCATTACACGACTACTGGAAAGGAGAAAATCTCTATCGTCACCAAAGATATCCCGAAGCGAAAGAATACTACCAAAAAGCACTGGAAGGAGTTCCCGTAAATGTTCGTCTTTATGCTATGGTTACTTACGGTCTGGCATTAGTACATTCTAAATTAGGGAATTGGGACGAATACGAGCATTATCTGATCAAAGCTGCTATTTCGGATCAGGTATGCCCGCTTAAGGAAAACCTGGCTCTGCAGGAACTTGCCTTATATATCTTTAAAAATAAAAGTGGAGAAGTATCGCGTGCTAACCGCTACCTGAATTATTCCATGGAAGACGCACAGTTTTATAACAATCGTCTCCGCATGCTCGAGATAGCGAAGAAATTCCCTTCTATCGTACTGTCTTATCAGGAACAGAACCTTATTAAAAGTAAACGACTACAATGGTCACTGATATGTATCAGTATATTATCTATCGGACTAGTTATTTCCCTGATCTATATTTACCGGCAAATGCACCAACTTCATAAACGCAGAGAGATACTGGCGGATATGAATCAGGCATTACAGCATCTGAATAAAGCATTAGTAGAGACCAATCATACACGTGAAGAATATGTAAGCCTGTTCATGGATCTGTGTGCTGCCTATATAGATAAACTGAATAAATACCAGGATTTGGTAAAACGCAAAGTGAAAGCAAAACAAACGGATGATCTTTTGAAGTTAGTCAATACCACTAAACTATCAGACACCGATGCGAAAGAATTCTTTGTAAACTTCGATACTGCATTTCTGAACTTATACCCCAAATTTATAGAAGAATTTAATGCATTATTACGAGAAGGTGAAGAAATCATTCCTAAAAGAGGAGAGATATTGAATACGGAGCTCCGTATATTTGCATTGATACGTATGGGGATTAAAGATAGCTCTAAGATAGCCACCCTCCTGTTCTATTCGCCACAAACTATTTACAATCATCGGAGCGTAGTAAAAAATAAGGCTAAGATGAGAGATAGTTTTGAAAAGCAGGTGGAGGAACTTTGTGCAGTAATGTAAAATCGTCGATAATATAAAACAAGACACTTTTTCTGTAAAAAAGGACGTGTACACATTGCCCCTTCAAATACTTCTGTTACTTTTGCCTACAAATACAATATAACTACTAGAAAACTATTATTTTATGAAAAAGCTATTCTATTTTGTCATTCTGGCATGTATTTCATATGCATGTTCCTCAGATTCAGATTTCACCCCGGAAGATGAAACTCCTTCTGATGTCTATGAACTCAAAGCTATTCCTGACAAGGAAGTCATTTTCAAAACCTACCCGGCAAATATGAAGCAAATTCTTGGTGCGGGCTACGATGTTACCGCTGATTACTTAAGTCCCGAAGCCATAAAAGCTCCCATAATAGATTTGGAGAAGTTAGAAAACAACGATGAAGATAATATCTATCGTATGCGGGCAAATGCTTCCGAACCCAGAGACTACGCTGGAGAAAATGCAACAACGTTCCTGACCGACATGACCAATAACCTAATACTGGGAGACATAAATTCCAGGAATGCTCTATCGATCGGTACCATTCTCAAACACAAAGAGTTCGAATCTGACTACAACCATTCTTCACAATATTCTTTTGCTTCCAGTGAACAGCTATTTACGGCGGAACGCTGGTACTTTTCGTTCTTCTATAACTCAGAGAAATATAAATACAGATACCTTACGCAGGAGTTTGAAAATGATGTTGCCAGTCTGACAGCAGAAGATATCATAAATAAATATGGCACACACCTTTTAGTGGACGTCGGCATAGGGGCACGATTCAGAGGACTTTTCCGGACAGCAGTGCCTACAGCGACATCGGCTGCCAGCAGTGCAAGAATCACCTTACTCAGCGCTTTGACAAAAATAGGCCAGCAAGGTCTCTTTACCGGAAGCGGTGTCGGCGGGTGGGAAGAAGAAGTGGCACAAAGCATAGGAGGCCAGCTTATACTGGAATTCTATGGAGGAAATACAAGCCTATTGACTTCACAGCCGATAACCGATGGCTTCAATGCCTGGTGGAAGTCCTTCAATGAAGAAAATTATACCTTGACTAAAATCACTCAAGACAAAGTTCTTCCTATTTATGAACTGATAGCGGATGCCACCAAAAGAAAACAAGTGAAAGATGCCATAGAAAAATATATTTCCAACCAAAAGTTATCATCTGTTTCCACAACTCCGTTACTTCAGGCTTGGAATGGCAAAAATCACACATACGATACATCTTATTTAGATATTGCAGTGCACTCCAACAGAAAATATGAAGGAGCCGTTTGTTCCATCTACAAACAGCAAAGAACACATACCGTGCCTCTGTATTTATATAGCAACGGACAAAAACAACGTTTATCCGTAGAGCCATTACAAGCAGACGCCGGATGGCAACTGGAAAAAGAACTGGGATATGTATATACTTCACCTGTAGACGGAGCCATTCCTCTATACGAAGCAGCAAATGAAAATGATTATTGTTACACTACAGAAGACAAACAGGAATATGGAATAGCAGGAAGTTGGAAGAAAACAGGTATTGTATGCTACACAATGCCCTTATAATACCAAATTAGTTGCCATATAAATGAATCTCCTTTATCATTACCATATCAGAATAGTAATGATAAAGGAGAAAACAATCTAATTGTAACCTTTCAGGTAGTTACTCCAACCGACTCTTAAAAGCATAAGGTAATTCCGGCATAGCCCCACTCTGTGTACAAACATAAGCAGAAACTTCTACGGCCAGTTTATGTGCTTCAGGAACAGGTTTTCCACTAAGTATGGCAGATGTGAAAGCAGCAGTAAATGAATCACCCGCTCCCACAGTATCGGCAACAGGAACTGTCGGTGTGTCCTGATAAGATACTACACCAGGAGTAAATACATAGCTGCCATTGGTTCCACAAGTCAGAATCAGCATCTTCAGATTGTATTTAGCCAGAAGTATCCAGCATTTATCCTGTAAATCGATACCCGGATAACCAAAGATGCGACTGATTGTCACCAATTCCTCATCATTGATTTTAAGGATATTGCAACGACGCATAGATTCGCAAAGAATCTCCTTCGTATAAAATCCCTGGCGAAGATTAATATCGAAAATCTTAATCTGATCTTCTCCGTCAGGCATTGTATCCAAAAAGCGCTGGATAGTAGCCCGACTCACAGGACTGCGTTGAGCCAGAGAACCGAAACAAACAGCACGGGTAGAAAGAGCCAGCCGTTTCAAATCGTCCGTAAAAGGAATATTATCCCAAGCTACCCCCTCTTTAATTTCATAACAAGGTACACCGACAGCATCAAGAGTAACCTGTACCGTACCCGTAGGGTAATCCACCTGTTCTATCTGGCAAGTCAGCTTCTTTTGAGCAAAAACATCCAATATTTCCCGTCCATCAGCATCACGCCCTACAGCACTTACGACACGACTGTCAAAACCAAACTGTGATACATGATAAGCGAAATTGGCAGGTGCACCACCTATTTTCTTTCCTTCGGGCAGCACATCCCAAAGTGCTTCACCCATTCCAACGATTGTATTCATATATAAATAAGTTGTTACTCTCCGAAAAGAGATTGATTTAAACCATTAATAAATTATTTGTCCCATATTGATTTACCCCCAAATACTTGTAGATCCTTAATATCAATATTATTCCCCCAGAAATGAAATCCTTCCTTATTATTCTTATCCGGCTTTCTAACCATTGAAAATGAATATGCTCCGTTATCGACAAACACTTCAATAGAAGTTCTGTCTATATATATATCGGCAGTTATTTCCATACTTGTCATATCATCAGGAGAGTAGAACACGCCATTTATTGTATTCGGATTAAGATCGTAAGTAAGCATTTGCTGGCCAAACAAATTAAATCCGGCACTAGTTGCATGAGACAACTTGAATGTGGTTTTAATTCTAAGGTAATCTGCATTTTCAAATTCTTTCAGCAACTCATTGGCTTCATTTGCCTTGAGAGAATTCCATTGACGGAGAGGCGTAAACAACTGCTCGGATTCCTTAATCGGGACATTAAATAATCTTGGTCCATCTTTAGTAGTCCGAAGGGTAAGCTCCGTTGGCAAACACATCATACCATTAAAAGGCATTCCCGGATGACTGATTCGCCCCCACCCTATTTGAATACGTCGTCCGTCGGGCATATTGGTAAATGTCTGCGCAGCATATATAGAGCCTGTTGTATATTGATATTTTCCCATTTCCGGTTTAAAAACTTTCCCATTGAACGAACCAAGCATATAGGTGCCTGTGGCACCATACATCACCCACTTCGTATTATTCGGATCTCCATCAATAGGCAATTCAAACAACTCAGGACATTCCCAAAATCCGGTTATATGGCTTTGATAAGTCCACTCTTTCAAATTGGAAGAAATGTAAATAGAGTGTCCATCACGTTCATTCAGCACCATAACCCAGTGCTTACCGGGTTTATACCAGAATACTTTCGGATCACGCGTATCTATACTATTCCAGATATGCTTCGAATCAATCACAGGATTCTCCGGATATTTGGTAAAAGTACGCCCATTGTCAAGACTATATGCTATACATTGCACTTGCTTATCCGGGCTGGCAGCTGTATAAGCCACTATCATGGCAGGAACATTATCTCTATTATACCCTGCAGTATTTTCATAATCTGTCACTGCTGATCCTGAATACATTGTACCTAAATGATCTGGATAAAGAGCATCCGGTAGTTCTTCCCAATGAATTAAGTCTTTGCTTACAGCATGTCCCCAGTGCATATTTTCCCAGTCGCGTTCATAGGGATTATGCTGATAAAACAAATGATACTCTCCATCATGGTATATCAGCCCGTTAGGGTCATTTATCCAGCCACGGCGAGTAGTAAAATGGAATTGCGGACGGTTCGTTTCCCGATAAAGGCTGTCATGTCCGGCTATAAAATCATCCTGGTATATTTTACTTAACCCCTTTTCATCTCCCTCATAACTTATCCTTATTGTTTTACCTTTAAGATCGGAAACATCTTTAAACACCCAATAATCAGCTTCGCCGGATGCCAGACGGATCACTACCGACAAATCGGGCTTACCTTCCGATTTAAAAGTCATTTTCGCCCTTTCCTGTTTATGAGAAACAGGAAAATTCAGATACTTTTTGTTGATTTTCAATTCAATGTCACCAGAAAACGCCCAATTACACGAAAGTAAAAATGCGCCGGTCAATAATAGTCTTAAGATTAACTTCATACTGCAATTTTCCTTTAAAGTTATTTCTTTATCTTCAGAGTATAATACAGCAGGTAAAGCACACCGACTGTCATTACCGCTACTGCACCGCTTTGTCCTACCGCATCACTAGCCAATCCCATTGCCAACGGAAACACCGTTCCACCAAAAAGGCCCATAATCATCAGACCGGAAACTTCGTTCTTCTTGCCCGGCATATACAGCAATGCCTGCGAAAAGACAATCGAGAATATATTTGAGTTACCATAACCTATCAATGCAATGCAAATATAAATAGATGTTTTTGAATGAAAAACAAAAAGCCCTATCATTGCCAATAACATCATAAAACTACTGATAGCAAAGAACGATTTGGCATTCATCTTTCTCAAAATGAAAGACCCTGTAAAGCAACCTGCCGTACGGAATATAAAATAAAGGCTGGTAGCAAACGCAGCATCATCCAATCCCATACCCAAGCGTTCCATTAAAATCTTAGGTGCGGTAGTATTCGTGCCCACATCAATTCCTACATGACACATAATGCCGATAAAAGATAGCAGAATAAACGGTTTGCCCAATAGAGCTAAACACTGACCAAATGTAGAAGGTTTGCCTTCTTCTTTTTCTTCAGCGATCTGTGTCTGCCCTAATAGTAAAACAGCGATTACAGCAATGACCATATAAATAGGGAATAGCACCCGCCAGCCCAGACCAAAGGATGGAATAGCTTGCGTAGCTCCCCACATGGCAATGTAAGGTGCAAGAAACGAGGCTATCGCTTTCACAAACTGTCCAAAGGTTAGACTACTTGCCAGACGATCACCTCTGACAATATTGGAAAGTAACGGATTCAGTGAAGTCTGCATAAGCGCGTTGCCGATACCTAATAAAGAGAAAGAAATCAGCATAAGCGTATAACTATCACCGAAAACCGGTAATAATAAAGAAGCAAAGGTCACCAGCAAACTAAGAAGTACCGTCTTTTTCTGTCCGATACGACTCATCAACATACCTGTCGGCACGGAAAAGATCAAAAACCAGAAGAAAACCAGCGAGGGAAAGATGTTAGCCTGAGAATCCGTCAGACCTAAATCAGCTTTTACATAATTGGAGGCAATGCCTACCAGATCAACAAATCCCATGGCGAAGAAACAAAGCATCACCGGGAAGAGCTTGGATAACGAAGAATTTGATTTCATGGTTGTATGGTATTAATTTAAGTATTTCTTGCTCGGGAAAGCACGTTGCAAAGGAAGCGAATACCACGACAACGGGATAACAATTTTGTTACAAAGAATATCAATTATGATACAGGACTGTTTTTTAGCCGTATTTGAGCCCTATTATCATCCATTTTAGCTACTTTTGTATAAGTATATACAGCAAACTCATAAATAAATCATTATGGAAATACTCTTTAACGGAAAACTTAGTATCGAGGTCTCTGCACATGGAGCCGAATTGTGCAGTATTTTCTCTAATGGAAAAGAATATCTGTGGCAAGCAGACCCCGCATTTTGGAAACGTCATTCACCGGTGCTCTTTCCTATCGTAGGAAGTGTGTGGGAAAATGAATATCGCAATGAAGGTACAACCTATGCCCTTACACAGCATGGATTTGCCCGCGACATGGAATTTACGCTCATATTAGAGCATGACGACGAAGTGCGTTATCAACTTGTCAGCAACGAAGAAACACTCAAGAAATATCCCTTTCCATTTTGTCTTGAAATTGGTTATCGCATCTATGGCAAGAAAATCGACGTAACATGGGAAGTAAAGAATACCGGAGAAAAAGAAATGCATTTCCAAATTGGGGCACACCCGGCATTCTGTTATCCGGATTTCGATGCAGCTACAGAAGAGCGGGGTTTCTTTGGCTTTGGAAAAAAGAACAGCCTGAAATATATCCTCATTTCCGAAAAAGGCTGCGCTGATCCGGACACCAAATATCCGTTGAAATTAACTGATGGACTGTTACCTTTAGATATACATACCTTTGATAAAGATGCACTGATATTGGAAAACAGTCAGGTACGGCAGGTTACTCTATATAATAAGGATAAACAACCCTACCTCAGCCTGCATTTCAATGCACCTGTAGTCGGTTTGTGGTCACCTCCTTCCAAGAATGCTCCATTCGTCTGTATAGAACCGTGGTATGGTCGTTGTGACAGAGCACACTATACAGGAGAATATAAAGAAAAGGATTGGATGCAGCATCTGCAGCCCGAAGAAATATTCAGAGGAAAATACACTATTGAAATAGAGGAATAAAAGAGAAATAGACCAATCGGCCTATCATATCCATACCAACTCCGTATCAAAGCCGTACCAACCCCGTGTCTGGTCCAAACGCTTAGGTACGGAGCAAATACGGAGTTGGTACGGCTTTGGTGTAGGTTAGGGATGGTAAAAGAGGTAAAACAGACTAATTTTACTTCAATTTATAAACCTTGAACGAACTTACCGTATAGCTTCCACCTTTAGCATAGAAACTGATGCGGTTATATGGTTCTGATGGAAATACAAGGTTTGTCATTGCAAAACGTCCGTCATCTCCAAATGCTTCAATACTCGATTTATCAATAAAAAGACGTAATGTCATTTCCGAATTATCCTCTATTGGAGCAAAAGTCACTATCGGAAAATCCTGACTGAATGATACGATTCCACTCTTACTACGGTCCATCGCGAATTTCTTCTCTACCAGATTATAATAGATATCCACTTCTTCTCCTTTTGAATTAAATAGTTGGAAACCTACAATCTCAGCATTCCGGTTCTTAATTGTCATTTCAATTTCATATGTACCCGTATTATCGGAAAGCAGCTTATCCAGGTTATAGGTACGGTCTACTTTGAAGGAATGTTTCTTTTCTTCTTTTCCACGCAGTTTCAGCAGTTCTTTAGCTGGAGAAGATTTCAGATATGTTTCACCGGCCGAAGTATAGAGGCTCAAGTCACGGGGAATAGAGTTACCACTGCGATATTGAGTAGTAGGTACATTGTTGGCATATTGCCAGTTACTCATCCACGCCAATGCAATATGACGCCCTTCGGGTGCATTGCTCCAGGTCACGGTAGCATAATGATCCTTTCCCCAGTCCATCCATTTAGTAGCTTTGGGTGATTCGTTTACAAATCTCTTTCCATCAAAAGTACCTACAAAATATTGGGTAGCGCTACCACCGAAAGGCCCTCCGGGGTTAATGTTACAAATCAATACCCACTTCTTCAGTTCAGTACCCTCGATGGGCAATTCAATCAGATCAGGACATTCCCATACGCCGCCATGAGCACCCTGGCCTTCACCAAAACTACTTTCATAAGACCAGTCTTTCAGATTAGCAGAAGAATAGATTTGCATTTCCTGTCCCACAGCAAGAATCATAATCCATTTATCGGTAGCATCATGCCAGAATACTTTCGGATCGCGGAAGTCACGCTGGGTAGAGGTCAAGATAGGATTACGTGCATACTTCTTGAATGTCCTACCATTATCTAGGCTATAAGCCATGCTCTGTACCTGACGATCGCTGGCCGAAGTATAGAAAGCTACGATTGCACCGGCACCAAAGCCTGCCGTATTATCTTTATCAACCACACATGAACCACTGAATATGGTTCCCAATGCATCGGGTGCAATGGCTACCGGCTGATGTTCCCAACTTACAAGATCTGTACTAGTGGCATGTCCCCAATGCATATTTCCCCACATTGAACCATAAGGATTGTATTGATAGAACAGATGGTAAACACCATCTTTATACACCATGCCATTCGGATCATTCATCCAGCCATATTGGGGAGTAAAGTGATAAAGCGGACGGAAGTTCTCACGGTTTGTCGTATCGAACTCATCAGAAAGCTTCATTTCATCCCAGCAAATAGCCGTATCAGGAATCAACTGGAAGTTAAAGGAAAGTGATTTATTATCAAATCCGGAGAGATCTACCGGAACAAAGTAGTCTACTTTATTTGTAGCCAGACGAACATTCATGTTGCGTACTACATCATTGTCTGCTATCATATACAGTTTTGCTTCTGGAGAAGCCTCCTCTACGGGAAGCAACAGGAATTTCTTTTGATTTTCAATCTGGACAATGCTCTGTCCGTCACCTAAATGTTTAATCACGAAAGGAGGGTTAATAGCTTGGCACGAAAAGACCGACCAAATTGTACCTATTATAAAGGTAAGGGTCCATCGGACGGTCAACAAATTATTTTTTAAGTTCATGATGTTTTTGGGTATTACATTTAATTAATAATGGGTTGCTCGGGAAAGCACTTTGCAAAGGAAGCGAATAAAACAGAAATAGCCTGCCATTTATGTTTCATAAGCTGGTAATTTTGATACCTGCCCTCTATTTTGTTACAAATATACCAGCTTATGAAACATAAATTACAGGCTCTTGTCATAGAATTCCTTTTCTTTGCAACATCAAAACATCACTCGGGAAAGCATGTTTTGAGAGGTAATCCACAGCGATTACAAAATGAAAAGCATATTAATTAAAATCTAAAAACATGGAAGGCATAAAAAGATCACTTCTATTTGCACTCTTTCTTATTATATGTACAATGGTTCAGGCCCAACGCCTGACTGTACAAGGAAAAGTGATTTCCAAGACTGACGGAGAGCCTATTATTGGCGCAACCGTCATAGAAACTAACCAGACAGGCAACGGTACCATAACTAATATTGACGGTGACTTTACACTATCTGTACCACAAGGTGCGGAACTTACTATTTCGTATATCGGCTTCAAGACAGTGAATGTGAAAGCACAAGCTACACTGAACATTACTCTGGAAGAAGAATCCGAATTACTGCAGGAAATTGTAGTCACTGGTTATACCACTCAACGCAAAGCTGACCTGACCGGAGCTATCTCCGTAGTCAGCATGGATGAAATTGCCAAGCAAAATGAAAACAATCCGATCAAGGCATTACAGGGACGTGTGCCGGGTATGAACATCACAGCTGACGGTAATCCCAGTGGAAATGCTACAGTACGCATCCGCGGTATCGGAACTCTGAACAACAATGACCCTCTTTATATTATTGATGGTGTCCCTACCAAATCGGGTATGCACGAACTGAACGGTAATGACATCGAATCCATTCAGGTATTGAAGGACGCAGCTTCTGCTTCTATCTATGGTTCGCGTGCTGCAAACGGTGTTATCATCATCACTACGAAGAAAGGTAAAGAAGGACAGATAAAGATTAACTTCGATGCTTCTATCGCCGCTTCCATGTATACCAATAAGATGGAAGTACTAAATGCAGAAGAATATGGTCGTGCCATGTGGCAGGCTTACGTAAACGAAGGGCAGGACCCCAATACCAATGCACTGGGTTATAAGTATAGTTGGGGTTACGATGCAAACGGTTATCCTCAACTGAACAACATCAGCATGTCCAAATATCTGGATTCCGCCAACACTGTGCCGGCTGCCGATACTGACTGGTTTGACGAAACCACCCGTACAGGTATTATCCAGCAGTACAATGTATCAGTAAACAATGGTTCGGAAAAGGGGTCTTCTTTCTTTTCCCTGGGTTATTATAAGAATATAGGTATCATCAAGGACAGCGACTTCGAGCGTTTCTCTGCCCGTATGAACTCTGATTACAACTTGATTGGCAAATTCTTGACCATAGGAGAACATTTCACCCTGAACCGTACTTCGGAAGTACAGGCACCGGGCGGATTCCTGCAGAATGTATTGCAATTCAATCCTTCACTGCCGGTTTATGATATCAATGGAGAATATGCCGGTCCGGTAGGTGGATACCCTGACCGCGAAAACCCCGTGGCAAGACTGGATCGTAACTCCGATAATCGCTATATTTACTGGCGTATGTTTGGTGATGCCTACATTAATCTCAATCCCTTCAAAGGATTCAATGTACGCTCCACCTTCGGATTGGATTATGCACAAAAATCACAACGCATCTTCACCTATCCCATCACCGAAGGTAATGTGACAAATGATAAGAATGCCGTAGAAGCCAAGCAAGAACACTGGACGAAATGGATGTGGAATGCCATCGCTACCTACAATCTGGAAATTGGCAAACACCGTGGTGACGCCATGGTCGGTATGGAGTTGAACCGCGAAGACGATATCAATTTTTCGGGTTATAAAGAAGACTATTCCATCCTGACGCCTGACTATATGTGGCCGAATGCCGGTTCCGGTACGGCTCAAGCTTATGGCTCGGGTGAAGGTTATTCACTGGTTTCTTTCTTCGGAAAACTGAATTATACGTATAATGATAAATATCTGCTCTCTATGACAGTACGCCGTGACGGTTCTTCACGTTTCGGTAAGAATAACCGCTATGCCACATTCCCTTCCTTCTCACTGGGATGGCGCCTGAACCGTGAAAAGTTCATGCAGAGCCTCAGTTGGATTGACGACCTGAAAGTCCGCGGCTCATGGGGCCAGACCGGTAACCAGGAAATCTCGAACATTGCCCGCTATACTATTTACGTTCCCAACTACGGTGTGACAGAATCAGGCGGTCAAAGCTACGGTACTTCCTATGACATTGCCGGAACCAATGGCGGCAGTATCCTTCAGTCCGGATTCAAACGTAACCAAATTGGTAACGATAACATCAAATGGGAAACAACCACACAGATCAACCTGGGCCTTGATTTCTCAATTCTCAAACAATCTCTTTACGGCTCATTCGACTGGTTCTACAAAAAGACAACGGATATCCTGGTACAGATGGCTGGTATCGCCGCTATGGGCGAAGGAAGCAGCCAATGGATCAATGCTGGAGAAATGAAGAACGTGGGCGTTGAACTGAATCTCGGTTATCGTAATCAAACTGCATTCGGATTGAAGTATGACCTGAATGCCAACATAGCCACTTACCGGAATGAAATTACAAAACTGCCTACTACAGTAGCAGCCAATGGTACTTTCGGAGGTAACGGTGTACAAAGCGTAATCGGACATGCCAATGGTTCACAAGTTGGTTATGTAGCCGACGGCATCTTCAAATCACAGGAAGAGATTGATAACCACGCCACTCAGGAAGGTGCCGGAATAGGCCGTATCCGCTGGCGCGACCTGGATCACAACGGCATCATCAACGAGAAAGACCAACAATGGATTTATGATCCGACACCAGACTTCAGCTATGGTCTGAACATCTACCTTGAATACAAGAATTTCGACCTCACCATGTTCTGGCAAGGTGTTCAGGGAGTAGACGTTATCAGCGACCTGAAGAAAGAGACAGACCTTTGGAGTGGACTCAACATTGGTTTCCTGAACAAAGGTAAGCGAGTACTCGATGCATGGTCGCCCACCAACCCGAACTCTACCATTCCTGCATTGTCGCGCAGCGATACAAACAATGAGAAGCGTGTTTCCACTTATTTCGTTGAGAATGGTTCATTCTTGAAGTTACGCAATATACAGTTGGGCTACAACGTTCCGAAAACCTTTGCCCAGAAGATGAAGATGGAGCGCCTGCGCTTCTACCTGAGTGCACAGAACGTATTCACCATCAAGAGTAAGGAATTCACCGGAGTAGATCCTGAAAATGCCAACTATGGCTACCCCATCCCGATGAATATAACTTTCGGTATTAATGTAGGCTTTTAACAATAAAATCAGTTACTTATGAAAAAGTTAATATATACAGCAATCTTAGGTCTTTCACTGATGTGCGGCAGTTGTACCGACTTTCTGGAAGATCAGCTCCCCCAGGGAACCATCAGCGACGAACAGCTGAAGAACCCGGCATACATCGACAACCTGGTGATCTCTGCTTATGCAGTATGGATTACCGCCGAAGATATCAACTCTTCCTTCTCCATGTGGAATTATGACGTACGTTCGGATGACGCTTATAAAGGCGGAAACGGTACGGAAGACGGTGATGTATTCCACTCACTGGATATCTCGCAAGGTATTATGACTACGGCATGGAACATCAGCGATATGTGGCAGCGTCTCTACAACTGTATCTCACGTGTCAATACAGCTTTGCAACTGTTGGAACAAGTGGATGAACACACCTATTCACTGAAGCAGCAACGCATTGCCGAAATGAGATTCCTCCGTGCACATGGTCATTTCTTGCTGAAACGCCTGTACAAGAAGATCCCGTTTGCCAACGATGCCAACTTGTCACCGGAAGAATACAACTATCTCTCCAACACTACTTACAACAATGACGAAGGCTGGCAACAAATTGCAGACGATTTCCTGTTTGCTTATGATAACCTTCCCGTGAAGCAGGCAGACAAAGGTCGTCCCGCCAAAGCCGCAGCAGCTGCCTATCTGGCAAAGACTTATCTGTACAAAGCTTATCATCAGGATAATGCAGACAGCCACGAAGTGACAAGCCTCAGCACAGAAGACTTGGTGAAAGTAGTGCAATACACGGACAATGCCATCATGTCGGCAGGCGGCTACGGGCTGGAATCGGATTTCCACAACAACTTCCGCCCGGAACCTCAATATGAAAATGGTATAGAATCCCTGTGGGCCATGCAATACTCCATGAACGACGGTACTAATAACGGTAATTGTAACTGGTCTTACGGTCTGATTGTTCCCAACATTCCGGGAGTTACCGATGGTGGTTGCGACTTCTACAAACCGAGCCAGAATCTGGTGAACGCATTCAGGACAGATGCCAACGGACACCCCCTGCTGGATTCCTTTAACAATACTGATTACAATTCACAATCCGATTATGCTGACCCACGCCTCTTCCTGACAGTAGGTATGCCGGGATTCCCTTATGAATTCAATAAGAACTATATGATGGATCAGTCGACTACCTGGAGTCGTAGCAACGGACTTTACGGATACTACATAACCCTGAAACACAATGTAGACCCGGATGGCGATTACCTGATAAAGGGTGCCTGGTGGGGTTCTCCAATGAACCGTATCGTACTGCGCTACTCGGATGTATTGTTGATGCGTGCCGAAGCACTGATCCAACTGAACGATGGACGTATCGCCGAAGCTATCAGCCTGATTAACGAAGTACGCAACCGTGCCAAACAAAGTACAGCCATAATTGCCGACTACGAAATGGAATATGGCGTACGTTTCAACGTTCAGCCCTATACGGGGAGCTACTCACAAGCAGATGCCTTGAAATTGCTGAAGTTTGAACGTCGTGTAGAACTGGCTCTGGAATCAGAACGCTTCTTTGACCTGGTAAGATGGGGTGAAGCCGCCGAGGTACTGAATAAGTTTTATGCCGAGGAAGCTGCCGACTGCACCATCTACACGAATGCCTCGTTCACTAAAAATAAAAACGAATATCTTCCTATTCCGTTTGCACAGATGAGTGCCAGCAACGGAAATTATACGCAGAATTGTGGTAACTGGTAACCTTATAAAAAAAGAAGAACATTATGAAATCAATACAGAATAAACTAAATCTGCTTGTACTGGGAATCGTCCTGCTGTTAGCATTCCCGGGATGCAGCGATGATAATACATCCGATTTAAAACTGGACGGAGACACATGGCTTACCACCTTTGAACTGAATAACGCCTATATGGGAGTGATAGACCGGACCAATAAGACCGTGACCGTTGCAGTGCCCGAAATATACGATACTGATGCAATGAAAGTCACCGATATCGAAGTATCCGAAGGTGCCGAGGCTTCTGTTAAAGCAGGCGATGTGCTGAACTTCTCATTCCCCCAAGTGATAAAAGTGACTAATGGAAACGTATTCCTGGATTATACAGTCAATATCAAGCATGATGAAGCGCGGATACTCTCCTTCAAACTGAATGACGCTTATGCCGGAGTTATCGACCAGTCTAAACGTACCATCACCGTACGTGTGCCAAGCTCAGTCAATATCAAAAATATGGTTCCGGTCATTACAACTTCGGCAGGAGCCATCGTAATGCCGGCATCCGGCCAGGCTATTGACTTCAGTAATCCTGTAGAATTCACTGTTTCATACAACACCGCATCCGCCGTTTATACGGTAACGGTTATCCCGACCGATGCACCGAGCGCCGTATATGTAGGTCTGGCAGCTACATTAAATGAACTAAATCCGGAAGAAAAAGAAGCGGCAACCTGGATGCTGAACAATGTTGCCAATTCTCAGTATATCTCATTCGAAGATGTGCAGGCAGGAAGAGTAGACCTGAGCGAGTGCGAAATCATGTGGTGGCATCTGCATATAGACGGCGGCATCGACAACATGGATAAGTTCGAAAAGGCAGCGCCTGCAGCAATCAGTGCATTGGTGAAGATGAAAGACCTTTATAACAATGGCATGAACCTGTTGCTTACCCGCTATGCCACTTACTATGCTGCCAAGCTGGGGGCTACCTTGGACGGCAACAACCCAAACAACTGTTGGGGACAATCAGAAGAATCCGGTGAAATAGTAGGCGGTGCATGGAACTTCTTTATCCAAGGACACGAGTCGCACGCTCTCTACCAGAATTTGGCGATGAACAACGGTGAAACGAACAAGGTCTATACCTTCGATACCGGCTACCGGACCACCAACAGTACGGCACAATGGCACATCGGTTCCGACTGGGGTGGCTATGCCACAAATGAAGTATGGCGTACCAATCATGGTGGCGTTGATCTGGGTTATGGTGGCGATGGTGCTATCGTGGCATGGGAATATCTGTCCGAAGGTTCTCGCGGAAGCATCGTATGTATCGGCTCAGGATGCTACGACTGGTATGCCTACGGCATAGATGCTTCGGCGGACAAATACCACGGCAATGTGGCTAAACTGACAAAGAATGCAATTGACTATTTAACGGGTAAATAAAACTAATATATGAAAACAATGATATATTCACTCACACTGGCTGCTCTGATGATTACTTCTTTCAGCAGCTGTAGCGATGACAATGATCCGGTTTTAACTCAGAAGGACTGGGACGGAACCACCACTTATTTTGCTTCGGCAGATGCCATGAAGTTTGATACTTACTATAAGCCATCTGTTGGTTATGTAGGCGATCCGATGCCTTTCTATGATCCGCAGGCAAAAGATTTCAAGATTATGTATCTACAGGAGTACCGTCCGAACCAGGCAGGCACTTACCACCCGATATGGGCAGTAAGTACTCAGGACGCTGCTTCATACAGATCTATGGGTGAACTGATCTCTTGCGGAGGATTGTCGGAGCAGGATGCTGCTATCGGAACGGGTAGTACTATTTATAATCCTTCGGATAAATTGTACTATACCTTCTACACAGGTAACAAATATCAGCCTACTTCTTCCGAGAACGGTCAGGTAGTGATGTATGCTACTTCACCCGACTTCAAGACCTGGACCAAGAATCGCACTTTCTATCTGAAAGGTGACACTGACGGATACAGCAAGAATGATTTCCGCGATCCCTTCGTTTTTGAAGGTGAAGATGGAAAATACCACATGCTTGTTTCCACTACCAAAAGCGGTAAAGGTGTGCTGGCCGAATATACTTCTACGGATATGAAAAGCTGGGAACATGCAGGTGTGTTCATGACCATGATGTGGGATCGCTTTTACGAATGTCCCGATGTCTTCAAGATGGGAGACTGGTGGTATCTGGTCTACTCGGAGATGCATGCAGCCATACGCAAAGTTCAATATTTCAAGGGGCGTACATTGGAAGAGCTGAAAGCAACTACCGCCAATGATGCCGGCATCTGGCCCGACAGCCACGAAGGTTTCCTTGACTCCCGCGGTTTCTATGCAGGCAAGACGGCTTCGGACGGAACTAACCGCTACATTTGGGGATGGTGCCCTACTCGCTCGGGTAATGACAATACTGCCGTAGGAGCTTCTCCGAACGAACCGGAATGGGCAGGAAGCCTGGTTGCTCACAAAGTCATCCAGCATGCGGATGGTACTTTGACTTTAGGCTTAGTAGAAGGTATCAGCCAGAAATATGCCACTGCCTCTGCCGTAAAAGTGATGGAAAAAAGTAACGGAGTATCAGAAAGCAACGGTAACTATACTCTGACGGATAACGATTATATCCTATTCAATCGCTTAAATGTAAATAACAAGATTTCATTCACCGTAAAGACGGCAGGTGATGCAGATAGATTCGGTATCTCTCTGGTACGCAGCACGGACTCCAAGAAGTACTATACCATCGTCGTAAACCCGGAAGACAACAACAATAAGCGGAAGATAAACTTCGAAGAAGAAGGTGAAGATGGTAAAGGATTCATTGACGGAATAGACGGTTATCTGTTCGACAGACCTGCTGATAATACTTATAATGTAACGATCTGTACGGATAACTCTGTCTGCGTGGTTTATATCAATGACAATGTGGCTTATACGAATCGCATTTACGGGATACAGAAGAATCTGTGGTCTATCAACAGCTATTCGGGAAGTGTGGAAGTCAGCAACGTGAAGGTCAGCCACTACTAAGCGGAGAAACGTAGCTAATTTTTACCTTCGTTATATATTTCCCCGAAGACCGTCTGGAATATATTCTGAGAGGGGGAATAATCAGTATACGACTGAATAGGGATGAGTATACGACTGAACCCTATTCAGTCGTATACTGAATCCCATTCAATCCGGCACTGAACTTACAAATGCCGGAGAAGCATTATATTTTGTGTAATTTTCGTACGCTTATGAATTAATGCTCCTCTTTAGATAACCATATACTAAAGAAAAGGTCGTACACCTGATAAAAGTCACGCTCTTTTGTAATGAAATCCTTATCAAGCAATCCTGCCAACGCTGAGCGCACAGAACTGGGAGATACCAATCCATGACGTTTAGAAAAGGCACCGGAAACTACATTGCGCGCCTGTCCTTCCCGATTGATGGCAATTAGTACTTGTTTCTGTTTTTCGGGCAGTTGGTATAGTAATTCGGCATAAGTATCTGCCGTGAAGTTAACAATGTAGTTGATGGCGTCTTCTATCATTTCCATACCACATGTAGCTCCCTCAGGAGTTTTCAGAAAAAGGATATTCATTATTTTCTGCAAGTAGAAAGTACCACCACGAAAACGGTCGTAAAGCACATTCACCACCTCAGGCAAAAGTACCTTTTTATGTTCCCGAAAATGACGGATAGCAAACTCTGTATACTTTTCAAGAGGGATAGGAGGCAAATTCATGATAGTGACACTCTGGTAAAACGGCCGTGAGGGAGAGGTAAAAATAGTCCCCATCAAATGACGCTGTGAGCCGGAAAAGACAAAGCGGGCATTACTGCAATATTGCACATAGGTACGTAATGTAGCCTCAATGGTATCTTCCGGATACTTCCCTATCTGCTGAAATTCATCAATAGCTATCAGGCAGGGACGGTCGGCATGCTGCAAATAATGAAATATCTCATCAAGAGAAGCGGCGGGATTGGTGATGTCACCAAGTCCTATGTTCCAGGAAGGAACTCCACCTATATCATAAGTGATACCTGCCTGTAAAGAAGCAATAGCATTCACAAAAATCTCCCAGACTTTACGTCCCCGTGGCTTCAAAGCATCCAGAATAACCTTTCCGAACTTATTTACGAAATCACGCAACGAACGGGTAGCATAAATATCTACTATAAAAGTATAATAGTGTTCCGCTACCTCTGGTTGGGAAAAACAATGACGAATCAAATCCGTCTTTCCATAACGACGGGGAGAAATAAGCGCTATGTTATTTCCGTTAAGCAACAACGTAGTAATATCTTTAGTCTCTGTTTCCCGGTCGCAGAAATACTTCGGAGAAACATAACCGTTGGTTACAAATGGATTATTCATATCAGACCTCCTAAAGTTTGTAGTCCGACAAAGATAAGAATAAAGAAACGCATTGCCAAATAATGATTGCCACTTTATGGCAATCATTATTTGGCAATGCGTTTACAATACCTTAATTAATCACTGAAAATCATACTTCGCCGCACACGCATAGCCTTCTTCATACAAATCAGTCAGCTTCTGAATATCCCGTTCGATGCGGTCTACCATTACAGGTTTCTGTGGACGGATTACAGTAATTTCTCCCGCTTCTTCCATGCGCTCCACCATCTCCAGTTGTTCATTGTACACACGGCAACGGCAACTTAACGCCTCGCGCATCTTCGGGTATTTACGGTAGAAGAAAGAGGGAATGTGTATGTCCTTCGCTTCTTTACGGTATCCACGGTTGCGGGTAAGCACCACCACATTATGTGTGAAACCCTCATTCCAGGCACGCATCAGGGGAATGCTGTCTACAATGCCGCCATCGAGCATCGGCACATCGTCCACATAAGCAATAGGACATACGAACGGAAGACTGCTCGAAGCACGCACAATGTCAATCACCCGTTTTTTATCCTGTTTCTCCTCGAAATAGTTTGCCTCGCCCGTCACACAGTTCGTGGTGACCATTTCATAACGCTCCGGAGAACTGAAATAGGACTCGTAGTCATAAGGCAGAATATGCTCGGGGAACTCCTGAAACAGCAGGTCGAAGTCCATGATATTACGTTTCTTCAACAAATATTTCAGGCCGATGTACTGATACTTCTCCAGCAAATCAATGTTACTGTACTTGGCGCGACCGCGCTGACCGGACATGTAAGAAAGTCCGTTACAGGCTCCAGCGCTCACTCCGATAGTATAGGGGAAGCGGATGCCACGGTCCATAAAGCTGTCCAACACACCGCAAGTGAACACTCCGCGCATGCCGCCACCTTCAAGAACCAATCCTGTTTTTGGGTTGATATGTATCTTTTTCTCCATAATTATCTGATAAAACGCTTCAAAGATAGCTTTTGTTTCCGAAATCTCCCTATCTTTGTGCCAGTAACAATCCATTAAAATCAATTTAACCATGATGAAAAAGTCAATACTTATTGCCGCTTTAGGCTTGTTAAGTTTCAATGTGTCAGCACAAGACACTCCGAAGACAGAAGAAGGCTTTATCTTCACCACCGTCAAAGAAAACCCAATTACTTCTGTTAAAAACCAAAACCGCTCGAGCACTTGCTGGAGCTTCTCAGCACTTGGTTTCCTCGAAAGCGAACTGCTGCGCATGGGCAAGGGAGAGTATGATTTATCAGAAATGTTTGTAGTGCACCACACAATGGTAGACCGCGGTGTAAATTATGTACGCTATCACGGCGACAGTTCTTTCTCTCCCGGCGGAAGCTTCTACGACATCATGTTCTGCCTGAGAAACTACGGTCTTGTTCCGCAAGAAGCTATGCCGGGCATCATGTACGGTGATACACTGCCAGTACACAATGAACTGGATGCCGTAGCCGGTGCTTATGTAAACGCTATTGCCAAAGGGAAACTGACTAAACTGACTCCGGTATGGAAGAAAGGCTTATGCTCTATCTATGATACTTACCTCGGCAAATGTCCCGAAAATTTCACTTACCAAGGTAAAGAATATACTCCGAAGACTTTTGCCGAATCTCTCGGCATCAATCCGGATGATTATGTATCTCTGACTTCATTCACTCACCATCCGTTCTACACCCAGATGAACATCGAAATCCAGGACAACTGGCGTAATGGCCTTTCTTACAACCTGCCTTTGATGGAATTTATGTCTGTTATCGACAATGCCGTAAACAACGGTTACACTGTAGCTTGGGGTAGTGATGTAAGCGAAAGCGGTTTCACCCGTGACGGTATTGCTGTAATGCCTGACGCTGACCGTGGTGCCGAGCTCACAGGCTCTGACATGGCACGCTGGACTGGTCTTACTGCTGCCGACAAACGTAAGGAACTGACTTCACGTCCATTGCCGGAAATCACTGTAACTCAGGAAATGCGTCAAACAGCATTCGACAATTGGGAAACAACCGACGATCATGGCATGCTTATCTATGGTATCGCTAAAGATCAAAATGGCAAGGAATACTATATGGTGAAGAATTCATGGGGTACAAACAACAAATACAAAGGTACCTGGTATGCTTCCAAACCTTTCGTAGCTTACAAGACTATCAACATCCTGGTACACAAAGATGCAGTGCCTAAGGCGCTGTTGAAGAAGCTGGGAATTAAATAAAGTCATTAGTGATGAGTGATTATTTATCACCCACCACTATTTCATCATCCTACTATTTATATATTCCATAAACTGATCTTTATAATTCTCTCCTGTACGATTATGAATCAGTTACGAACTACAGGCTACAAGTTGCTGCGCTATATTCTGAAAAGGCACTTGTAGCTTGTAGCCTGTAACTCACAACTAATTCCCTTTCTAAAGCCTCTATATTGCTCAAAAACCTTTTCAATGTGCATTTTTTGCCCGCATTTCTTGTCAGAACGAACAGTTTGACTAATTTTGCACGCTGATAATTAGTTAACCGGACAATTTCAGTAGCTGGACACACTATGTACCTCCTACTCCTATTCCCGGCACTGACACTTTGAGAAATACTAATACTAATAATTAATAACATGAGTTTGAAAATCGTAGTATTGGCTAAACAAGTTCCCGACACACGTAATGTTGGGAAAGATGCCATGAAAGCCGACGGAACCATTAACCGTGCGGCACTCCCCGCCATCTTCAACCCCGAAGACTTGAACGCTCTTGAGCAAGCCCTCAGACTGAAAGATGCACACCCGGGCTCTACCGTAACCATCCTGACAATGGGACCGGGACGCGCAGCCGAAGTTATTCGTGAAGGATTGTTCCGCGGTGCCGACAATGGTTATCTGTTGACCGACCGTGCTTTTGCTGGTGCAGATACCCTTGCCACTTCGTACGCCCTTGCCACTGCCATCAAGAAGATAGGCGAGTATGACATCATCATCGGCGGACGCCAGGCTATTGACGGTGACACAGCTCAAGTGGGCCCGCAAGTTGCTGAAAAACTCGGTCTGACACAAATTACTTATGCCGAAGAAATTCTGAACGTGGAGAAAACGACCGGACGTGTTGTAGTGAAACGTCATATCGACGGTGGTGTGGAAACAGTAGAAGGTCCTCTACCTATCGTAATCACTGTGAATGGAAGTGCAGCCCCCTGCCGCCCACGCAACGCTAAGTTGGTACAGAAATACAAACGTGCTCTCGGTGCACAGGAAAAAGCTGCTATCACCAAGGAAGGTGCTATTCTGCCTTATGCTGACCTCTACGAGAAGTACCCTTATCTGAACATCACCGAATGGAGTGTGGCCGATGTCAACGGCGATTTGAAACAATGCGGCCTCAGTGGCTCACCTACCAAAGTGAAAGCCATTCAGAACATCTCCTTCCAAGCCAAGGAAAGCCGTACGCTGACCGGAAGCGACCAGGATGTAGAAGATCTTATTGTTGAACTACTCGCCAATCATACGATTGGCTAAGCTACGAGCAACAAGCTACAAGTTGCTGCACCATTATCCTGAACAACACTTGTAACCTGTAGCTAGTAGCTAAAAACTAAAAAATATGAATAACGTATTTGTATATTGTGAGCTTGAAGGCACTGTAGTTGCCGAAGTAAGTCTCGAACTCCTTACCAAAGGACGCAAGTTAGCTAACCAACTGGACTGCCAACTGGAAGCCATTGTTGCCGGTACCAACCTTGCAGGAATCGAAAAACAAGTATTGCCCTTCGGTGTCGACCGTCTGCACATCTTCGATGCTCCGGGCTTGTTCCCTTATACTTCACTGCCCCACTCTTCCGTACTCATCAATCTGTTTAAAGAAGAAAAGCCACAAATCTGCCTGATGGGCGCCACCGTTATCGGTCGTGACCTTGGGCCACGTGTTTCTTCTGCGCTAACCAGCGGACTGACCGCCGACTGTACTTCACTGGAAATCGGCGAGCATGAAGATAAGAAAGAAGGCAAAGTATACGAAAACTTGCTGTACCAGATTCGTCCCGCATTCGGCGGTAACATCGTGGCAACCATCGTCAACCCCGAACACCGCCCGCAGATGGCTACTGTTCGCGAAGGCGTGATGAAGAAGGAAATTCTCGACACCAACTATCAGGGCGAAGTAATCAACCACGACGTTGCCAAATATGTGCCTACTACGGACTATGTAGTGAAGGTTATCGACCGCCATGTAGAGAAAGCAAAGCACAACCTGAAAGGCGCTCCGATTGTCGTAGCCGGTGGTTACGGTATGGGGAGCCGCGAAGGATTCAATATGCTGTTTGAACTGGCCAAGGAACTGCATGCCGAAGTAGGTGGTAGCCGCGCAGCCGTTGATGCTGGTTTCTGCGATCACGACCGCCAGATTGGACAGACAGGTGTAACGGTTCGCCCCAAACTGTATATCGCTTGCGGTATCTCGGGACAAATCCAGCACATTGCCGGTATGCAAGAAAGTGGTATCATCATCTCCGTAAATAACGACGAGAATGCTCCTATTAACACCATTGCCGATTATGTAATTAACGGTACGGTAGAAGAAGTCATTCCGAAGATGATTAAATACTATAAAGAAAACAGTAAATAAATTTATAAACGAAATGAAGGGAGTCATCATTGCTCTATGTCTATTCTGTACGTGCGGAATGCTGAATGCCCAGAACAAACTTCCGAAAAACGGCAAGCATGTCTATTCATATGCCAACGGAAATGACAGCATAGTATGCTTCTATAAAAACGGAAGATTGGTAGGACAACGGACAGAATATTATCCCAATGGGCAAATACGGTTAATATCAACCTACAAGAATGGGCGCAAGCTGAACTTGAAGCAGTATTATGAAAATGGAGCCTTGAAGCGTGAAGAAGTCATGAACGGCGATTCTTCCGAAGGGCATCTGTATGATATTGACGGTAAAGAACTGGACTTCATTCCTTATATAGAGCTGCCTCAGTTTCCAGGAGGTAATGCCGAGCTATCAAAGCTGATAGCCCAATATACCAAGTATCCTCGGCAGGCCATAAAAGACAAAAAGCAAGGATTGGTCCTCATAAAATGCTCGATAGACAAGGAAGGCAATCCTAAGATGGCAGAAGTTGTGAAGAGCGTTTGCCCCGAACTGGACAAGGAAGCGATGAGAGTAGTAGGTTTCCTGACAATGACTTACAAATTCACTCCTGGGAAGATAGAAGGACAACCGGCTAACATGCACTTCACCATCCCCGTCAATTTTCGTTTATAACTAAAAACAATAAAAAAATTATGGCAAATTTTTATACCGAAGTTCCTGAATTGAAGTTCCAGCTGAACAACCCGATGATGGAACGTATCTGCGAACTGAAAGAGCGCGGATACCAAGATAAAGACAAATTTGACTATGCCCCGCAAGATTATGCGGACGCAATGGACTCTTATGATAAAGTTCTTGAAATCACCGGAGAAATCACCGGAGAGATTATCAACCCGAACGCCGAAGGTGTAGACGAAGAAGGTCCTCACTGTGCTAACGGTCGTGTGGAATATGCCAGCGGTACAAGACAGAACCTGGATGCAATGGTGAAAGCCGGACTGAATGGTATGACTATGCCACGCCGTTTCGGTGGTTTGAACTTCCCCATCACTCCGTACACCATGTGTGCCGAGATCGTAGCAGCAGCCGATGCCGGTTTCGGTAATATCTGGTCTCTGCAAGACTGTATCGAAACACTGTATGAATTCGGTAACGAAGATCAGCACAGCCGTTTCATTCCACGTATCTGTGCCGGTGAAACTATGTCTATGGACTTGACAGAACCCGATGCCGGTTCCGATTTGCAGAGTGTAATGTTGAAAGCTACTTTCGACGAAAAAGAAAATTGCTGGCGTCTGAATGGTGTGAAGCGTTTCATCACGAATGGTGATGCAGACTTACACCTCGTACTGGCCCGTTCGGAAGAAGGAACCAGAGATGGTCGTGGATTGTCCATGTTTATCTATGATAAGCGCGAAGGTGGCGTAGATGTACGCCGTATCGAAAATAAATTAGGTATTCACGGTTCTCCAACTTGTGAACTTGTTTATAAGAATGCAAAGGCTGAACTTTGCGGTGATCGTAAACTCGGTTTGATCAAGTATGTAATGGCATTGATGAACGGTGCACGTTTGGGTATTGCCGCACAGTCGGTAGGTCTGTCGCAAGCTGCCTACAACGAAGGCTTAGCTTATGCGAAAGATCGTAAACAGTTCAATAAAGCTATTATTGAATTCCCGGCTGTATATGACATGCTGGCTATCATGAAAGCAAAACTGGATGCCGGACGTGCATTGTTATACCAAACGTCTCGTTACGTAGATGTTTATAAAGCTTTGGATGATATTTCCCGCGAACGTAAGCTGACTCCGGAAGAACGCCAGGAACAGAAGAAATATTCTAAGCTTGCTGATGCTTTCACTCCGCTGGCTAAAGGTATGAACTCAGAATATGCAAATCAGAATGCTTATGATTGTATCCAGATTCACGGCGGTTCCGGTTTCATGTTGGAGTATGCTTGCCAACGCATTTATCGTGATGCACGTATCACCAGCATCTATGAAGGTACTACTCAATTACAGACCGTAGCCGCTATCCGTTACGTAACAAATGGTTCGTATGCTGCTACACTCCGTGATTATGAAACAATTCCTTGCAGTGAAGAAATGCAACCTCTGATGGATCGCCTGAAAGAAATGACAAATAAGTTTGAGGCTGTCACCAATGCAACGAAAGAAGCTGCCAACCAAGAACTGTTGGATTTCGTAGCCCGTCGCCTTTACGAAATGGCGGCTGTATGCGTGATGTCTCATCTTCTCATCCAGGATGCAACCAAAGCTCCTGAGTTGTTCGCGAAATCAGCTGTTGTTTATCTGAACTATGCTGAAGCTGAAGTAGAAAAGCACTTCAATTTCATCCGTAAGTTCAAGGCTGAAGAATTGGAAAGCTATCGCAAGTAATTAACCGATTACTATATTTAAAGAAGGCTGCCTCAAATCAATGAGACAGCCTTCTTTTTTAGGAATAAAGCTCCTTACCGGAACAGTCTCAACTGACTGCGTAACTCATGAAGTTCATTCTGCATCTCTTCCATACGCTGCAACAGGTGATGGATGGCATCAATTCCTTCAATGTTGATGGATAAGTCATAATACATACGGCTGTAACGTTCTATGTCCGGTAATTGAGTAAACGTCAGATAGCGTTCCCCACCCTCGGTCATTACTTCTATCAGGCCACCTTCCTGTAACAAATCGATAAACGACGGTTCAATGTGGCATTTGCGACAATACTCGCTGACTATGATTAATTCATTCTGCATAGTGCTACCTCCTTTTAGTTCATACTTTGAAGTTTACGGAACAACTCTTTCTGCTCTTCCGTCAAGTTCGTCGGCAGTTTCACGGAATAAGTCACAATGAGGTCACCGAACTGTCCTTCTTTCTTATATACAGGGAATCCCTTACCTTTCAAACGAGCCTTCGTACCGTTCTGTGTTTCGGGTTTCACTTTCAGTTTCACCTTTCCATCCAAAGTGTCCACCAATTGGTCACCACCCAGGATAGCGGTATAAAGATCAATAGGCACATCCACATACAAGTCATCCCCTAAACGCTTGAATACCGAATCATCCGCAATCACAAACGTTATGTACAAGTCTCCGGCAGGACCACCGTTAACACCTTCGCCACCATAACCTTTCAATTTAATTACTTGCCCGTTTGCTACTCCCGCAGGAATAGTAATGCGCACATTCTTACCGTTTACAGTCAACACTTGTTTATGAGTCTGGGCTGCATCACGAAGCGAGAGGTTTAAATCTGCATGGTAATCCTGTCCGCGGAAGCCTGCATTAGCACCTCCACGCCCCCGGTTTCCGAACATAGATTCAAAGAAATCGGAGAAGCCGCCACCATGACCGGAAAATTCCTGTCCATCGGATGAATACCAGTAAGAGCCACCATCCGTACCATATCCTGCACCCGAGCCGCCACCAAAGCCTCCAAATCCACCGGCACCCGCCTCCTGACGGGCACGCTTTTGTGCCTCAAATTCATCGGCATGCTTCCAGTGCTCACCATACTCATCGTATTTTTTACGCTTTTCAGGATCACTCAGCACTTCATTTGCTTCATTAATTGCCTGAAATTTATCCTTGGCAGAAGAATCGTTCGGATTCAGATCAGGATGATATTTGCGTGCCAATTTACGGAATGCTTTCTTTATATCATCCTGGCTTGCCGTCTTATCTACCCCAAGGACTTGATAATAATCTATATAAGCCATAGTCTATAAATTTTATTATTCTTATATACCCTATTACAAATAACGCACCAAGTGGGTGTTTTGAATATTAAAATACATAAACGAAAACTAAAAAGGAGTATCAAAAAGCATAAACCATAGATAATCAACAAAATATCCATTTACAGAAAGATTCATTAACGTCTTTTTAATTCTAAAACAATGTAAACGACTCGTAACGTCAATTAATTATTCATGCTAAAACTTCCTAAAATAAACAGAAAACACTTTATTTGTATATAAAATAATGCATTTACAGAAAGCATAATTCCCCCAACCTTAATATATTGACTTATTATGAAAAGTAACCATTGGCTACTTACGGTAGCACTCACTTTCATCGTCCTGCAAACCAAAGCAGATGCATGGATACGTATTAACCAACTTGGCTACTTGCCGCAGTCTGTAAAAGTAGCAGTATTCATGAGTGAAGAACCCACTGACATACAAGAGTATGCACTTGTAGATGCCTTCACCGGACAAACAGTTAGAACTTTCAATTCTATCAAATCAACCGGAAAGATGGGCCTAATGAAGAGTACCTATCGTTTGAATTTTAGCGATTTCAATCAACCGGGAACCTATTACCTGAAAGCAGGTAAAGCTGTCTCTCCCCATTTTCCCATCAATAACCATGTATACAATGGAACTGCAGATTTCTTATTGAACTATATGCGTCAGCAGCGCTGCGGTTATAATCCTTTCCTAAAAGACAGTTGTCATGTGCACGATGGCTACATCTTGTATCATCCCACTAAGACGGGACAACACATTGATGTCCGTGGTGGCTGGCACGATGCAACGGATTATCTGCAATATACCACAACTTCCGCCAATGCTATTTATCAGATGATGTTCGCCTATCAGGAAAACCCGGAATCTTTCGGTGATTTCTATGATGCTGCCGGACTTCCCGGTGCTAACGGTATCCCTGACATTGTAGACGAAATAAAATGGGGACTGGACTGGTTAAATCGCATGAATCCCGCTCCCGGTGAACTATACAACCAGATTGCTGACGACCGTGACCATGCTGGTATGCGTCTGCCCAACAAAGATAAAGTAGATTACGGATATGGCCCGGGTAACGGACGTCCTGTTTATTTCTGTAGCGGTGAACCTCAGGTACGTGGCCAGTTTATGAACGCAACTACAGGTGTAGCCAGCACGGCAGGCAAATATGCTTCCTGCTTCGCTCTCGGTGCACGTCTCCTGAAGAATTTCTATCCGGAATTTGCAGCCGAAATAGAGGCAAAGGCCGATGCAGCCTATCAGCAAGGTGTAAAGAAGCCAGGGGCTTGCCAGACGGCATCCGTCTTGTCCCCGTATATCTATGAAGAAGATAACTGGGTAGACGATATGGAGTTGGGAGCCATGGAACTGTTTAAAAGTACCGGAGACCTGACATATCTGCAGCAAGCCGTTGAGTATGGACGACGTGAACCTGTTACCCCATGGATGGGTGCTGACAGTGCACGCCACTACCAGTGGTATCCGTTCATGAATATGGGACATTACCACTTAGCAAAAGTAAACAATGACCGCCTCAGCAAAGAATTCATCCGAAACATGCATACCGGTATTGTACGTACCTACGAGAAAGCAGTCGAAAGCCCATTCATGCATGGCATTCCCTACACTTGGTGTTCTAACAACTTAACAACTGCCATGTTGACACAGTGCCGCCTGTATCGTGAAGCAACAGGTGATGAAACATACAAAGAAATGGAAGCCGCCATGCTCGACTGGTTGTTCGGTTGTAACCCATGGGGAACCAGTATGGTCGTAGAACTTCCCCTATATGGAGATTATCCTTCACAACCCCACTCTTCATTACTAAATGCAGGAGTAGGCAACACTACAGGCGGATTGGTAGACGGACCAGTTTACCGCACTATTTTTGAAAGTCTGCGTGGAGTAAATATGACTGGTATTCCCGGTACTCCCGGACAAGATTATGAACGCTTTCAGCCGGACTTGATGGTATATCATGATGCCATTCATGACTATTCGACCAATGAACCGACTATGGATGGAACAGCATGTCTCACTTATTACCTCTCTGCCATGCAAAAAGAGGGCATGAAGCAAGCCAATATTCAAGGCGATAAGAATATATATGTAAATGGTGGCATCATTCGCACTGATCCATCAAAAAAACAAATTACACTTGTCTTTACTGCAGCTGATAAGGCAGACGGTGCCGATGCTATCATCAGCACACTGAAAAAGTACGGCATCAAAGGTGGATTTTTCTTCACCGGTGAATTCTACGAACTCTACCCTGAAGTAATCAAACGTCTGCGTACCGAAGGACATCTGGTAGGTAGCCACAGTTATGGACACTTACTGTATATGCCGTGGGAAAATCGCGATTCACTATTAGTAACCCGTGAGCAGTTTGAACAGGATATGTTAAAAAGCTATGCAGGTATGCGCGAGGCAGGTATCGAATACAAAGATGCTCCGGTATATATCCCGCCTTATGAATATTATAATAAAGAAATAGCTGCATGGGCAAAAAATATGGGCATCCAACTTATTAACTATACGCCCGGTACAATGAGTAATGCAGATTACACTACCCCGGATATGGGACAGAAATATCGCAGCAGTAAGTTCATCTATGATAAAATCATGGAAATAGAGAAAAAAGAAGGTTTAAACGGACATTTGATGTTGATACACTTCGGTACGGACGACCGCCGTACGGATAAATTCTATAATGGCTATCTGGATAAAATGATTAAAACATTGAAACGGAAAGGCTATACTTTTGTACCCGTACTCGAAGCAATAGGAATGTAGTCCATACGATTATCATAAAAAGGTTAGTTAAAGGTTATCATGCAAAGGTATTTAAGGTAATATTCAATCGGTTTGTTTTCAGTAGGCTTTTTCCCACCCCCAAGGGAAAAAGTTTCAAACCAAAGCTCCATGCCTGAGAAGGTCCGGAGCTTTTTTCTGTCATTTTTATAATATGATGAAGAAGATTTTGATGCAGATAAGTGCATCAGCCTATGCAGATAAGTGCATCGCCCTACACAGATAAGTCTTCAACCCGATGCAAATAAGTGTGTGGGGTGATGCAGATAAGTGCACAATAAGGAAAATTAAAAACTATCTTTTACAGCCTGTAACAAGGTTTGTATATCTTCCTCTGTTGTATCAAAAGAAGTCACAAAACGAATTTCATTTTCAGCTTCGTTCCAGAAATAGAAGAAGTAAGACTTCATCAGCTTATCAATAACCGAACGAGGCATAGTCAGGAATAACTGGTTACTCTCCATCTTCTGTGTAAAATGTACACCCGGCAATACCTTCAAACCATCATACAGTTTTTGTGCCATTGCATTGGCATGCATAGCATTCTTTTTCCACAAATCATCTGTAAGGTAAGCTGTGAACTGACAAGAAAGATAACGTAATTTAGAAGCTAACTGGGCCGATTGCTTCCGCACATAAAGTGCCTCTTTTTTGAGCTCTGGATTAAAAATGACTACGCTTTCCCCAAGCATCAAACCATTCTTTGTTCCACCAAAACTAAGTATATCAATACCACAATCAACCGTAAGTTCCTTGAAACTAAGATTCAAAGCTACACAAGCATTCGCCAGGCGTGCACCATCCATGTGTACATACATACCATGTTTATGCGCTAAAGCTGTTAATGCCTTCAATTCCTCCGGAGTATAAACAGTACCCAATTCCGAACATTGGGAAATATAAATAGCACCCGGCTGGGAATGATGTTGTTCACCAAAATTCTTTAGATAAGGCTGTACCAACTCTGGGGTGAGTTTACCATCCGGTGTTACAATCGGACGGATCTGGCAACCTGTCATACGTGCAGGAGCACCACATTCATCCACATAAATATGTGCTGTCTCCGCACAAAGAATCAAATTATAAGGACGCGTAGCCAACTGTAAAGCTACTGCATTGCTACCTGTTCCATTAAAAACAAAAAGCGGTTCACAATCAGCTGTAAATGTCTCCTTGATTTTACGGACGGCTTCCTCCGTCCAAGGATCGTCACCGTAACCTACTGCATGATTTTGGTTTGCCCGGTTTAGTGCTTCCATCACCAATGGATGTACACCGGAATTGTTGTCTGAAGCAAAACTTCTCATAGTTATATTCATTTTATCAATAAATTATCTTAGCACCCGAATTATCATTTACTACTAAGAGCATGCAAAGGAACAAAATATATTCGTTAGCAGAAAAAAAGAAGCGTGGATTTTAAAAATCCACGCTTTCGTTTAGGTTTTCAATCGGTTTTTCATTCTTTAGCCGATATAAACATTCACGCCCAAAAAAATGTAGAGCTCTTCGTTCTCTTGGTGCAATACAATCTTGTCTTCACAAGCTAACCATCCCAAGGCGGCTCCCAGTTCTTTGTCCTTCAGCCCGGACTTTCTCTTCAAAGTCCCATAGTCCCATTTGGCGTAATTGCTAAGCAACCTCCAAATCTTGCCTGCGTTCAGGCCGATGTCGCTTTTGTTCATCTCTTCTCGTCATTAAAAAGGTTAAATAATTGATTGGTTTTTGTTTAGGTTATCCTAATTTATCACCCTAAAGGTATCACTTTTTATTTATAAAACATAAAAAACGAACAAAAGATATCTTTTTTAATCAAAATTGTAACAGTTTCGTAATAATATACAGGTAATATGAGTAGAAAAAGACTAGAAAAGAAAAAAAAAGACCACAGTACCTTCATAGAGATACTGTGGTCATTTATTATAATTATGAGTTCAGGGAAAAACGGGTATTACATCATGCCACCCATGCCGCCCATACCGGGAGCACCCATTGGCATTTCAGGTTTGTCTTCCTTTTTTTCAACGATTACACATTCAGTAGTCAGGAACATACCTGCAATAGAAGCAGCATTTTCCAAAGCTACACGAGCAACCTTTGCAGGATCAACTACACCGGCAGCATGCAGATTTTCATATACATCAGTACGAGCATTGTAACCGAAGTCACCTTTACCTTCACGTACTTTCTGTACAACTACAGCACCTTCTTTACCAGCATTGGCAACGATCTGACGCAACGGTTCTTCAATAGCACGCTTGATAATGTCAACACCGGTAGTTTCATCGATGTTATCACCTTTGAAGCCTTCCAATGCATCAAGTGCACGGATGTAAGCTACGCCACCACCCGGTACGATACCTTCTTCTATAGCAGCACGTGTTGCACGCAAAGCATCGTCTACACGGTCTTTCTTCTCCTTCATTTCAACTTCAGAAGCAGCACCCACGTAAAGAACTGCAACACCACCAGACAATTTAGCCAGACGTTCCTGCAATTTTTCTTTGTCATAATCAGATTTAGTAGCAGCAATCTGAGCTTTAATCTGTTCGCAACGTTCCTTGATATTTTGTTTGTCACCGGCACCGTTTACGATGGTAGTGTTATCTTTAGAAACTGTGATCTTATCAGCAGTACCTAACATTTCGATGGTAGCTTGTTCCAGTTTCAGCCCCTTTTCCTCACTGATCACTACACCACCAGTCAATACGGCGATATCTTCCAGCATTTCTTTACGACGGTCACCGAAGCCCGGAGCTTTCACAGCACAAATCTTCAATTGAGAACGCAGACGGTTTACAACCAACGTAGTCAAAGCTTCACTATCCACATCTTCTGCGATTACCAACAGAGGACGTCCAGTTTGTACAGCAGGTTCCAGGATAGGCAAGAAATCTTTCAGGTTAGAAATCTTCTTGTCGTAGATCAGGATGTATGGTTTTTCCATTTCACACTCCATCTTCTCCGTATTAGTAACGAAGTAAGCGGAAAGGTAACCACGATCAAACTGCATACCTTCTACCACACCAATAGTAGTATCAGTTCCCTTAGCTTCTTCGATAGTAATTACACCGTCTTTAGAAACCTTACGCATAGCATCAGCGATCAACTTACCGATAACCGGATCATTGTTTGCAGATACAGAAGCAACCTGTTCGATCTTATCGTAGTTGTCACCTACTTTTTCAGCCTGTGACTTAATTGAGTCAACCACTTTGGCAACAGCCTTGTCAATACCACGTTTGATATCCATAGGACTTGCACCGGCAGTTACGTTCTTCAAGCCTTCAGCAACAATAGCCTGTGCCAATACAGTAGCAGTAGTAGTACCGTCACCAGCATCGTCACCAGTCTTGGAAGCTACTTCTTTCACCAACTGTGCACCCGTATTCTGGTATGCATCAGACAGTTCCACTTCCTTAGCTACAGTTACACCGTCTTTCGTGATGTGAGGAGCACCGAATTTCTTTTCGATAATCACATTACGGCCTTTAGGGCCGAGAGTTACTTTCACAGCATTTGCCAGTGTATCGATACCTTTTTTCAATTGGTCGCGGGCATCGATATTGAATAATATTTCTTTTGCCATAATGATATTTACAATTTAAATATTTTATAATTACTATATTAACCTAACACAGCGAGTACGTCACTTTGACGCATAATCAGATATTTAGTGCCTTCAACTTCCAGTTCGGTACCAGCATACTTGCCATACAAAACGGTGTCGCCCACCTTCAATACCATCTCTTCATCTTTCGTACCGTGACCAACTGCCACAACTTCACCTTTCAAAGGTTTTTCTTTTGCTGTATCCGGAATAATGATACCGCCAATTGTTTTCTCTTCTGCAGGTGCAGGGAGTATCAGCACTCTGTCTGCCAATGGTTTAATGTTCATAGTTCTTTTGTTTTTTTATATGTTATACATTTATTATAGTAATGTCTTGCCTCGTTATTGGTGAGACACAAAATAAATTACGAAAAGCGTGCCAAACAGCAAAGCTAAATTTCTGTCAGTATAGAACTGCCAAATTGGCAAAGAATAAGACAATATTCCACTATCTTTAGAGAAGATAAGCGGCATCTCAGCATAACTTTTTCATGATTTGCATTATCTTTGCCCCCTCAAAAAACGTTTTTAGAACATGAATGCAGTCTGGATTGTTTTGCCCATTCTCACATTATTAATGTTTGAGCTGGGATTGACACTTGAAATTAAAGATTTTAAATTATTTCGTCAACGTCCCTATCCTATAATTGCAGGTTTGATAGGACAAATAATTCTTTTACCTGTATTAGCTTTTGCGCTGGGATATCTGTTTCATCTGGAGCCTTTATTTTTTATTGGGTTGGTACTCATAGCCTGTTCTCCGGGAGGAAGTTCTTCCAATATATTCTCTATGATTGCCAAAGGCGATGTAGCACTTTCCGTATCGTTGACTGCATTCAGCAGCATTATCACCCTATTCACTATTCCTGTCATTATGAAGTTTGCCACACAAGTTGCAGGAGACAATAGTGGAATAATCATACATTTACCTGTCGGTAGCCTCATCATCCAGAATTTACTACTTATGTTGCTCCCCATTGCAACAGGCATTTTAACAAAACGTTTCTGCCCTGAAGTGGCCGAACGGATACACAAAATATTATCTAAAGTAGCTTTTCCCGCCTTGATATTATTGGCCTCTGTCTTCTTCATACAACATCACGAAACGATAGCTGCACAGATCGGACGATTAGGATTGTGCATCACAATGATGATTTTGCTGGCTATGGGTGGAGGATATATAATCTCTTGGCTAATGAAATTGAACAGAAAAGAGCAACGCACACTTATCATTGAAATAGGAATGCAGAATGCAGCTCAAAGTATTGCCATTGCAAGCAGCCCGTTTATATTCAATAATGATGTAATTGCTATACCAGCCATTATTTATGCGCTGATGATGAATATTATCTTATTAGTATATGTGGGAATAGTAAAGAGAAGATAATCAACAGTGAAAATTACACTAAAATTCCCTCTTACAAGAAGCTAAGACCTTGCATGCAAGAAGTTAACTTCTTGTCAACAGAGAGTTCAGTTCTTGTCAACAAGAAATTGGCGACTGAAAAAATGATAAACTAAGCCAGTTTAGTCAATATCCAGATCCGTATCACAACTCAATTCTGTCGAATATCCCTGCCAGAAACTCTTGGTAGAATGTACTAAAGCACTCCCCATCAAGAAAAGGAATATTACGGCTATTAACGTCATCACCATACCGATGGCTGCGTAATACTTCGGTTCTAAAACATCCATAATAGTTATCTTTGTTAGGTTAGTACTACAAAGATAACCAAGATGGACTACAAAGAGTTTACTCTTTTATGAAGTTTTTATTTCTTTAAAGTTTGTATCAATTCTTCGGCCGAAACCAAGTTCTGTTCACCAGTCTCCATATTCTTCAGCGTCACCTTATTCTCATTCATTTCATTCTCTCCCACAAGGGCTACAAATGGAATGTTCTTGGCATTAGCATAGCTCATCTGTTTTTTCATCTTTGAAGAATCCGGAAAAATTTCTGCACGAATACCTTCAGTCCGTACCTTAGCAAGTACATTCAGAGAGTAAGCAGCTTCTTTCTCACCAAAGTTAATAAAGAGAAGTTGTGTACTGTTCACAGCTTCCTTCGGATAAAGGTCAAGCTGATTCAATACATCGAAGATACGATCGGCTCCAAAAGAGATACCTACACCGGAAACACCAGCCATACCGAATACACCGGTCAGATTGTCATAGCGACCGCCACCTGTGATACTTCCGATCTGCACATCCAAGGCTTTCACTTCAAAGATAGCGCCAGTATAGTAGTTCAATCCGCGGGCAAGCGTCAGATCCAGTTCCAGTTCATTTTTCAAACCGAAAACAGACAGAGTTTTCAAGATAAACTCGCTTTCTTCCACACCCTTTTGACCGATCTCACTACCCGCAAGCACTTCTTTCAAAGTAGCCAGTTTTTCTTCATTCGTACCATTCAGCAGAATAATAGGTTGCAATTTGGCAATAGCTTCATCACTGATACCTTTTTCCTTCAGTTCTGCATTCACATTGTCCAAACCTATTTTATCCAGTTTATCAATGGCTACTGTGATATCCACTATTTTATCAGCCTCACCAATAATCTCAGCGATACCAGTCAGAATCTTACGGTTATTAATCTTAATACAAACCCGGATACCCAAACGGGTAAAGACCGTATCAACAATCTGCATCAACTCTACTTCATTCAGTAAAGAGTCACTACCCACTACATCAGCGTCACATTGATAAAATTCACGATAACGTCCCTTCTGTGGACGATCTGCGCGCCAAACGGGTTGTATCTGATAACGTTTGAAAGGGAAAGTTATTTCATCACGATGCATTACCACATAGCGGGCAAACGGCACAGTGAGATCATAACGCAAACCTTTCTCACAGAATTTACTGGCAAGTTTAGCAGCATTACGACTCAGTAGTTCCTCATCAGTCAGCCCGGAAAAGTAGTCACCTGAGTTCTGTATCTTGAACAAGAGTTTATCACCTTCTTCGCCATACTTCCCCATCAGTGTAGAAAGCATTTCCATTGCAGGTGTTTCAATCTGCTGAAAACCATAGAGGTGGTATACATCGCGAATGGTATTGAATATATAGTTACGCTTCGCCATCTCTACTGGCGAAAAGTCACGGGTTCCTTTGGGAATACCTGGTTTTGCTGCCATAATTATTCTATATTATTTAGTTTGGAATGCAAATTTACGGCAAATTATTGAATTAGCTGAAAGAAAGATAGGAGTTTTTGAATGAATATGTACATAGCCATGTGTTCGTATATGGAGAACATGTCCGCTTTCGAACAATACCCAATACATACATTCAATTAGATATCAACATCTTATCCTTTCGGCATATCATTTGCTATATGTGTTACCAAAAACATTAAAAGAAGAATATTATGAAAAAACAAATCAGTTTATTATTCGCAGTGTTCCTATGTTGTTCTACTATCAGCTGGGCACAAAACCCGGAAGAGTCTAAAATGAAAGACGAGTTTTACAAGACACTCAACTCATTGAGGCAAGAGAAAAAACAAGCTTTAGATAAGAAAGATTATGCAAAAGTAGAACAGTGCAACTGGGATATCATCGACAATTACAAGAAACTTCCGGAAGCAGTACAAAAAGGTATAGAATTAAACTATGGATACTATTATTATGATATTGCCTGTTACCAATCTCTACAAAAAAAGACAGAAGATGCTTTGAAACATTTTGATCTGGCTTTTCAGAATGGATATATCAATTACACTCATATACAGAAAGATACAGATTTGGATAACATACGCAACGAAAAGAAATTCCAGGAAACACTGGCTAAAATCAGAGAAGAAGGAGATTATCTTTATATTCTGCAAAAAGCAGCCGAGTATACCAGTACTCCTCCCCATTTCACATATATGGAGCCGAGCGATAGTAATCTGATAGGTGTGAAGGAATATTTTAAATTAGATAGCGTAGCTGGCACAGGGGATGAGCTCTCGAAGATAAAGAACATACTGACCTTTATACACAATAAAATCAAACATGACGGACAACATAACAACCCTGAGCATCTAAATTCCATTGCCTTGGCGGAAGCCTGTAAAGACGGTTCCCGTGGTTTGAACTGCCGTGGACTGGCCACTGTATTGAATGAATGTTACCTCGCAATGGGTTTCAAATCACGTTTTATAACCTGTATGCCTAAAAAATACATCAGTGATTGTCACGTTATTAATGCTGTTTATTCTAAAACTCTGGATAAATGGGTATGGGTAGACCCTACACAAAATGCTTGGGTCATGGACGAAAATGGTACCATGCTCAGCATACCGGAAGTACGCGAACGAATGCGTACAGGTCTGCCACTGGTATTGAATAAAGAAGCCAACTGGAATAATAAACAAAAAACCACTAAAGAAGAGTATCTGGACTCCTACATGGCTAAGAATTTGTATTATATTAACTGTACATTCCGTAGCGAATTCGGTACAGAAGACAAAAAGTATAACCCTGCAGACTATGTTGCCCTTATGCCGACTGGTTATTATAATGACATGGAAAAAGGTTCCTACATCACTTATGATGCCGACTGGTTCTGGCAATCACCATATCAGAAATAAAAACAGACTATCTATCTTAAGCAAACAGACCACCTATTCGCAGTGAATAGATGGTCTGTTTTTATCGTTTTATATATTGGACAAGATTAGTCTCTGCGACCCATAAATATCATAATATAATAAATCAGCGTTGCCAATGAGCCCAATGCAGCCACTACATAGGTATAAGCAGCAGAACGAAGTGCATCTTCAGCCTGTTTATGATTGTAAGAGTTCGTAATGCCCGAACGACTCAACCATACCAATGCACGCTTACTTGCATCTATTTCCACCGGCAAAGTGATGAAACTGAACAGCGTTGTCATAGCAAACAAAATAATACCTGCCAGCAACAATTGCGGGAATGTATTCAGCAGCAAGATACCACCCAGCAACAACCAGGTCATCCACTGTGAAGCAAACGATACCACCGGCACCAATTTGCTACGCATAGTCAGCGGAGCATAAGCCCGTGCATGCTGCACTGCATGTCCACACTCATGAGCAGCAACGGCAGCAGCCATGATACTGTTACTTTCATATACACCTTCACTCAGGTTTACTGTCTTATTGGCAGGATTATAGTGGTCTGTCAGTTGTCCCGGCGTATGTGTCACCTGAACATCATAAATTCCATTGTCATGTAGCATCTGAAGGGCAACATCACGGCCCGTCATTCCATTACCGGTAGGGATTTTGGAGTACTTCTTGAACTTGTTCTGCAAGTTCATTTGCACCAGCCAGCTGACTACAGCTATACCAATAAAGATAATCCATTGTATTCCTATCATTCCTTCCATAATTTTTTCTGTTTTTAGTAATTAAAAATGTGTCGTTTGTTATATATAATACAAATTGTTTGCCAAAAATAAAGGGAAACCGTGAGCTTTGCTACAGTTTCCCTTATCTTTTAGGAAGAATTAGCGAAAAGCCACTACTGTCCAACAAGTTGTAACTCTATCACGTAATCCGTATCTGAAGGGACTTCCGGCAATTGCAACACCACTCCCTGTCCGGCACGAGTGATCCGTACCGGAGATTGATCTTTAAACAGAAAGCCTTTCTTCACCATTTTTCCATCCAATGGAAGATACAGTGCATTATCCTTCAGGTTCAGGATATGAACAAAAAGACGGTTTCCCTTTTGCGTCGTCACACCCCAGTCATGCGGAACAACCATACCACCACGCGTGCCGTAAATCGTTTCACCGTAAACTTTCAACCACTCTCCTACTTCTTTCAACCGCTGAACTGCCACTTCCGGCAGACATCCATCGGGCTGAGGACCTATATTCATCAACAAGTTTGCATTCTTTCCGGCAGCTTTCACCAGATAATGAATCAGAGTTTTCGTTGACTTATACTCCTGGTCGGTTATTTTATATCCCCACATTCCATTCATGGTTTCACAAGTTTCCAAAGGCAATCGACTGACATCTTGTCCGGAAAGCCCCGCACGATTCTCACCCGGCAGATCACGCTCAAAAATCTGTATATCCTCTCCAAGGAAAGGCATCTGGTGATGATTGTTACCCACCAAGCAAGCAGGTTGCAGGCCATGTATCAACGCATACTGTTCCGGCAACTGCCAGTCGAAATCAGGATTAGCATCCTGGTCCCACCAGCCATCGAACCAGATAGCACCTATCGGACCATAGTTCGTCAGCAACTCCGTCAACTGGTTGTTCATAAAGGTATAATAGCTTTTCCAGTCTCCCTTCGGATTAGGACGTCCGGTTCCACGCCCTGTGCGTCCCCACGGTGCGTCTTCACGATGCCAGTCGATATGGGAATAATAAAAATGTAATCGAATCCCCTGCTTATGACATTCATCTGCCAGTTCTTTCACGATATCCCGTTTGAAAGGAGTGGCATCCACAATATTATAATCAGAATATTTAGTATGGAACATAGAAAAGCCCTCATGATGACGACTTGTAAAGCAGATATACTTGGCTCCGGATGCCTTAATAGCACTTACCCATTCAGCCGCACTAAACTTGGAGGGATAGAAACCTCCGGCTAGTTTGGCATATTCTTTATAATTCAAATCTTTATTGGTCATTGTCCATTCACCGGTAGCCAACATACAGTATAGCCCCCAGTGTAGAAATATTCCAAACTTATTGTCTTGAAACTCCTGACGGGCTTTCAGGTTCTCGGCAGACGGTTGATAAGTCTGCGCCTTTGCAGGTAAAAAGGATGCTGCAAACAAAAGGAATAAAAGAAGTTGTGTTTTCATCATAAGTATGCGGATGGGGTAATAAAAAAATGAGATTACATCAGCACATATACTGATGTAATCTCATTATAATATAATTAGACTTACTCTTCTGTATAACGTTCAATCGTCTGTCCACGGTCAGGACCTACGGAAACAATCTTGATGGGCACACCAAGCTGTTCTTCCAGGAATGTCAGGTAAGCATTAAATTCTTCAGGGAATTCGTCTTCGCTCTGCATTCTCGTCATGTCAGTCTCCCAACCGGGTAACTCAACATAAACCGGCTCAAGACCTTCGCTGATGTCATACGGGAAATAATCAATTTCTTCACCGTTTACTTTATAAGCTACACAGGCTTTGATTGTTTCGAATGAATCGAGTACATCGCTCTTCATCATGATCAATTTGGTAACACCGTCTACCATAATGGCATACTTTAACGCCACCAAGTCAATCCAACCGCAACGACGTTTACGACCTGTTACCGAACCGAACTCATGTCCCAGTGTACAAATCTGGTCACCTGTCTTATCAAACAGTTCCGTCGGGAACGGACCTGCACCTACACGTGTACAATATGCTTTGAAGATACCATAAACTTCACCAATCTTATTTGGAGCCACACCCAAACCGGTACATGCACCTGCACAAATAGTATTGGAAGAAGTAACGAACGGATAAGAACCAAAGTCGATATCCAACATCGTACCTTGAGCACCTTCACAAAGTACTGACTTATTATCGTTCAGCAGGTTATTGATCTCATGCTCGCTGTCTACCAACGGGAATTGCTTCAGGAACTCAATACCTTCCATCCAGGCCTTTTCAATCTCTGTCAGGTCATACTCATAATTCAAACCTTTCAGAATTTGCTCATGACGAGCTTTGGCTTCAGCATATTTCTGTTCGAAGTTATGCAGGATATCACCTACACGCAGACCGTTACGGCTAATCTTATCGGTATAAGTCGGACCGATACCTTTACCCGTCGTGCCTACTTTAGCATCACCTTTCGCAGCTTCGTAAGCGGCGTCCAATATGCGGTGAGTCGGCAAGATGAGATGCGCCTTTTTAGAGATATGCAAGCGCGCTTTCAGGTTATGACCGGATGCTTCCAATGCTTCAGCCTCTGCCTTGAAGAGAGCCGGATCAAGCACTACGCCATTACCAATGATATTCACCTTGTCACCTTGAAAAATTCCCGAGGGAATAGAACGGAGCACATACTTCTGCCCTTCGAACTCGAGTGTATGTCCGGCATTCGGTCCGCCTTGGAAGCGAGCCACGACATCGTATCTCGGAGTTAATACGTCAACGACTTTGCCTTTGCCTTCGTCGCCCCATTGTAATCCTAATAGAACATCTACTTTCATTTTTCTTTCTTATGGTTATTACTTTTCTTCTTACGTTTGTTAGCTCGGTCGCACTTACTGCACAATCCATACAGATAAAGCGAATAATGCGACAGACTGAACCGGCTCAATTTAGTATTCCCAATCGCTTGCTGTAATTCTTCGTTCTGAAACTCAGTCACTTTACCACACTGCGTGCAGATCTGATGGTGATGCGTATCACGGTTATAGCTCTTTTCGTATTGGGAGGAATTTCCAAACTGGTGTTTAATAACCAGTCTTGCATTGATGAGAAGGATAATAGTATTGTAAAGAGTCGCGCGGCTTACACGGAAATTCTCCTGGTCAGCCATCAGCGAATAAAGTGTATCAATGTCAAAATGACCATCAATGGAATAGATAGTATCGAGTATGGCATAGCGTTCGGGAGTCTTGCGATGCCCGTTCGCGTTGAGATATTCAGTGAATATCTGCTTTACCGTATCTTTCACATTCTGACTTTCCATTTTGGCGGCGCAGTTTTTTACAGCCAACAAAGTTAAGCCTTTTTTGCGGAAAGCAAATGAGAAAGGGGAAAAAAAACAAAAAAAGAGTGATAGAGTGGTAAAGTGGTAAAGTGATAGGATGATAAGGTGGTAGGATAACCGCTGCTTAGCATTTATCACTCTACCACCCTATCACTTTATTCTACTTCTTCTCTTACAAGATTATATAGCAACTGTTCGGCCTCCGATTCGGAATGTTCCATCTCTTCCACCCGGCGACATACTTGGAAAGCATGTTCTTCGCTATGCTGCATGAACCGGCGAATGGCCGCCATAGCTGCATTGCGTACGTGGTAGGAACCGGAAATGAAAGCACAAACTGCCTGGTCGAGAAATTCGTTCGCAGTACGTTCATTCATATCCCCCTTCTTCATCAGCAAGCGAGCAATGGTGAGAAAACCGCACGTCTGTACATACTCCCGCTCATCGGCAATCCATTGAAAAGACTTCGCAGGAGCATAAGGAAGATGCTGGAACAGATTCATAGAAGTAAGTTCCGCTATTTCAATATTCTGAATATTTTCCACCCAGATATCAGCAATCTCCGGAAAGAAGCTGTCTACCGGCTGCAACAGCCCTGCCAGAATCTTACATTCACGGATATCCTCTTTCCATAAGGCTTGCGCCAATGAGTGATCTTTTTCATATTCTCCGGCAATTGCCTTGATACGGGGAAGTTCTACACCGAAATTCAACTTGTAGACCAGTCCCTTTTCACGCATACTTTGAGACACAGCCCCGTTCATAGAGAGGCGGAGCTGTGTCTTTATTTCTTTCAGTTGTTCATGTAAATCCACAAAACAATGATTTATAGTTAATTATTAATAGAAGGCAGATTCGAATAATCCTTACTGTAACGCAACATTTGTTCCGCATAACCTTCGTCATAAGTCACCTTTACATCGGTTATCTTACCGGCTGCATCTACCACTGCTTCATATTTCGGATTTACAAATCCCTTGTACGGAGCCAGATTCAGTTTCTTATAACGTTCCAGAACTTCAGCATGCAAAGCCGGATATACCTTCACTGCATAGTTTTCCACCAAATCATGCGCACCTTGATAGTCGCCTGTTGATTTGATACGTTGGATTTCGGACAGTAATTCACCGAAGAGTGCACGCAATTTTTCGTAATCGTTCACTACTACATAAGTCTTACCATCTTTCTTCACCAGTTCTACTACTTTATCCGCCGCACCTTTCTCAAACACCCAGCGGGCAATGAGCTGACGATTACGCATGTGGGCTTCTTCCACATTATTACCCGGTTCAATGCGAACCAACTGTGTCATCAGACCGTTCATCAGATAAGTATAATATTCTGCTTTGTAAGCATCTGCATTGGGTGTCAGCCCCAATTCTACCAACTTAGGATCAGCTACATAATACAGACCGAACAAGTCCGCACGTGCTTCCTCAATCGTGGAGCCATAAGCTTTCAAAGCATCCGGATCAACTCCCGGAAGCAACTTTCCGGAACCGTGTCCCAGACATTCATGCAAGTCCGTATGAAGTTCACCGGTCAGATCGGCATATTTATCTATCAACTGCAATTCGGCATCGCTATACACAAATTCTTCATTGAATCCGTTGCCATGAGCAGCCTTATTATATGCATCCGTAATATTACCGATAGTCACAGATTTAGAACCATGATGGCTGCGTATCCAGTTGGAGTTAGGCAAATTGATACCGATAGCCGTTGCCGGATAAAGGTCACCAGCCAGAATAGCAGCAGTAATCACCTTGGCGGAAACACCTTTCACTTCATCTTTTTTGAATTGTTTATCTACCGGAGAGTGATCTTCAAACCATTGCGCATTGCCACTGATAATCTCAGTACGATGCGTAGCTTCCATATCCTTAAAGTTCACCAATGATTCCCAGCTTGCCTTCATACCCAACGGATCACCATAGCTTTCAGTAAATCCATTCACAAAGTCCACAAGGGAATTCAAATCTTTCACCCAAAGGATAGCATATTCATCAAAAGTCTTCAAATCACCAGTCTCATAAAACTTTATCAGTTCGGCAATCACGGCCTTCTGTTCCGGATTTTCAGCTACGCCTTCCGCTTTCTTCAGCCAATATACAATCTTATCAATAGCCTGTCCGTACAGACCACCCACTTTCCAGACCTTTTCCTGAATCTTGCCGTTTTCCTTCACCAGACGACTGTTCAGACCGTAAGAAACAGGCGTTTCATCTTTCGGGTCTTTCATTGCATTATAAAAGTCTTCAGCTTCTTTCTGCGTCACACCGTCATAATAGTTACAAGCAGAAGTCAACACTAAGTCCTCTCCTGCTGCCTGGTTCACGCGCTTCGGCATTACAGTCGGATCGAAAATAACCGGAGACAGCTCATCGCATAATTGCTCTACGGTTTGTCCTTCAGCCAGCGGCAATGTAGAGGCATCTACACTCAGCACAGCCTCTTTGAAAAATTCAGGAGCAAAACCAGGCACGAATTTCTCAGAGCCATAATGGTGGTGAATGCCATTAGAGAACCACACACGTTTAAGGTACACTTCCATCGCCTTAAAATCAGGTGTATTTTTGTCACCTTTATATCCTGTATAAACTGCTTCCAACGTTCTACGAATGCGCAGGTTATATTTTCCATTCTGATCGAAGAGAATGTCACGGCCCTGCAAAGCAGCTTCCGTAAGGTAATACACCAGCTCTTTCTGTTGGAGCGACAAGTTCTCGAAACCGGGAACCCGGTAACGTAATATTTGTAAGTCTGCAAATTGTTCCACTGTATAATCAAATTTATCTGCCTCGGCAGTTGTTGTTTTCGAGCCGCTACAAGCTGTCAGCAATGCAAAAGCGGCACATACTATTAGTTGTTTCTTCATGTGTCGGGAGATATGTGAGTTGGTATTTAGAAAAGACGAAAAGGAAGTATTCCGAAACAGTTGCTCCGGAATATTTCCTTTTTATACATTGTTCTACGCAGAATTACAGTTTTTTATCTGCGTGTTTTTTACGATATCCGTTAGGAGTTTCACCTACATTTTTATAAAATGCAGCGTAGAAAGACTGACGGTTGGCAAAACCTACCATCGTGCTAATTTCTTCTACATTCTTGTCGGCATATCTCTTGTCCGTCAATAAATGCTTAGCATCTTTTACTCTGTACTCATTCAACAGGCATGAATAGTTCATACCAAAACGAGAATTTACTACAGCAGACAGATAGCGAGTGTTGGTTTTCAACTCTTTCGCCAAGTCTTTAGCCGAGTAATCGGGATCTTTGTACTTCTTCTGTACAACAACGATATTCAATATCCTGTCATACAACTCATCTGCCAATTCCGGACGAATTAACGAGCGGTAAGCGGCATTCTTCTCTTTTTTCTCTCTCAGGTTATAAGGGCGCTTCTTAGGAGCCGCTTCCTGATTCTTGTTTTCTAAATCACTCATTTGAATTAACTGGTTAGGGTTTGTTAAAACATGAAAGCCCGAAGGATTTTCCTTTAGACTTTACAAAAGTCTGACATTTTTTTCTAATACGCAACTTTTCTCGTACATATTTTTGATCTATAAACAACGAAAAAGGTTGAAAAGTAGTATTTGAGCCGATTTAATAAGAAACTTTAACCTTTACAAAAGAGCTTATGATATAAAATGAATACGTTTATCAGCTTGTTTTATATACAATAATTAATGTACCTTTGCAGGATAAAACTTTATCAGCGAAAATGATACAAACGCTTAAACGATATTTTGGTTACGATAGTTTCCGACCTTTACAGGAAGAGATTATCCGCACAGTACTGGATGGAAGAGATTCCCTGGTATTGATGCCTACCGGAGGTGGAAAGTCCATTTGTTACCAGCTTCCGGCCCTGTTATGCGAAGGAACTGCCATAGTAGTTTCCCCTTTGATTTCCCTGATGAAAGATCAGGTGGAATCACTTTGTGCCAACGGCGTCGCCGCAGGTGCTCTGAACAGCAGTAATGACGAGACTGAAAATGCCGTTCTACGTCGTGCTTGCATGGAAGGGAGACTGAAATTACTCTACATTTCGCCTGAAAAATTAATAGCCGAAGCCAACTATCTTTTAAGAGATATGCATATCTCATTATTTGCCATCGATGAAGCGCATTGCATTTCTCAATGGGGACATGATTTTCGTCCGGAATATGCACAAATGGGATTCATACGCGAGATGTTTCCCAATATTCCGGTTATAGCTCTTACTGCTACGGCAGATAAAATTACACGCGAAGATATTGTACGACAGTTACATCTCCGCCAGCCGAAAATTTTCATCTCTTCATTCGACCGTCCCAACCTGAGTCTTACCGTGAAACGGGGATACCAACAGAAAGAAAAAAGTAAAGCAATTCTGGATTTCATCGGTCGCCATCCCGGTGAAAGCGGTATCATCTATTGCATGAGTCGCAGCAAAACGGAGACAGTGGCACAAATGCTGCAAAAACAAGGGCTCCGTGTAGGCGTTTATCATGCCGGATTATCCTCCGCCCGAAGGGATGAAGCACAGAATGATTTCATCAACGACCGTGTACAAATAGTTTGTGCCACGATTGCTTTCGGTATGGGAATCGATAAAAGTAATGTGCGCTGGGTCATCCATTACAATCTGCCTAAGAGTATAGAGAGTTTTTACCAGGAGATTGGGCGTGCCGGACGAGATGGGTTGCCAAGTGACACTCTCTTATTTTATTCTCTGGCCGACCTTATTCTATTAACCAAGTTTGCGACGGAAAGCGGTCAACAAGGCATCAATCTGGAGAAGTTACAACGTATGCAACAATATGCAGAAGCAGATGTTTGCCGGCGTCGCATCCTGTTGAGTTATTTCGGAGAGACCACTACAGAGGATTGTGGAAACTGCGATGTCTGCAAAAATCCTCCCCAGCGTTTCGACGGAACTGTTATTGTACAAAAAGCTTTAAGCGCTATTGTCCGTACGGAACAGCAGATTGGCACGAGTATTCTTGTAGATATCTTACGCGGAAATAATACTCCGGATGTATCGGAGAAAGGATATCAGCAACTGAAAACGTTCGGTGCCGGACGTGAAGTTCCTGCCCGTGACTGGCAGGACTACTTGCTGCAAATGTTACAATTGGGGTATTTTGAAATAGCATACAACGAAAACAACCATCTGAAAATAACAAGCAGCGGTAGTGATGTCCTCTTCGGACGGGCACAAGCACGGTTGGCAGTAATCCGGCGTGAAGAGTCCGCACCCGCCAAAGGGAGAAAGAAAAAATCAACGATTCCGGTCAGAGAGCTACCATTGGGGTTACCGAACACGGAAAGCGAAGAACTTTTCGAAGCTCTGCGTGCATTACGGAAACGGCTTGCAGACCAGGAAGCGCTACCAGCTTATATTGTACTGTCCGACAAGGTATTGCATTTACTCAGCACCGCCCGCCCTACTACAATGGAAGCATTCGGTAATATTAGCGGAATCGGTGAATATAAAAAGAAGAAATACGGAAAGGATTTTGTCGAGTTAATCAAGAAATACGTTTAATAACCCATTTGCAGAATTTCTTATGCTATAAATGATAATTCAGTTTTCATCCGCAGATAACACAGATTTTTATTTCTTTTAAATCTGCGTCATCTGTGTTATCTGCGGATGAAAAATAATATACTAAAGATATAAACCACTTATCATTTACATTGCTGTAGCAATCCTCTGAGATCCGCCTGCGGCACTCCAAGAGACATTGCTTTCTCAAAATCCTGCTTTGCCAAATTTTTCTTCTTCTGGGACAGATAGATTTGTCCGCGCATCAGATAGGCTTCCGTTTGCGAAGGATTCAGTTTCAGAGCTTCTTCCAAGTCAATCATTGCCAGATCGACATGCTGCATATCCTGTTCTATTCCTGCACGTGCTACGTATAAGGCTGCATCCTGCGGATCTTCTACCAGCATCTTATTCAATATCTCCAAGGCTTTTTGTAAATTTCCGTCTTTCTGCTCCAAAGTAGCGAGTCCTAAACGGGCATTATAATTTTGAGGATCGAGCTTCAGTAATCGTTCATAATCTGCCCGGGCAAACTTGAGATCGCGCTGGGTCACATAAATATAGGCACGCATCAGGAGTGCTTCCCGGTTATCCTTTTCCAGATCCAGCACTAAAGAATAGTCTACACGTGCCTGCTCATTCCGTCCCATTTCAAGATTCAGTGTGGCACGATTCAAGAGAATGGGAACTGCCCGTGGAGCAATGTTCAAGGCATACGTGTAGGATTCTAAAGCCTGATCATAATCCCGTTGTCGACGTTGGATAGTACCGAGATTAGAAAACAATAAGGCATTATGCGGATTAGCAGGTTCCAGTTTCAAAGCCTGGCGGATATAATTTTCCGCCTGTGCCAGACTATCTTGTTCAGTACAAGCAATGGCACGGTCCGAAAGTTCCTGATAGGTTTGGGCAAACACAGGAGATACACCTATTATATATATAAGGAAAGAGAGAATAGACTTCTTCATTTTTAATTTATTTAAAGATTATGTTTCAAGACAGGGAATCATTTGTTTCATTACTTGAAACGGTTAGTTTCATTGCTTGAAACTCCTAGTTTCACATCGAGAAACTGCTTGTTTCATCGCTTGAAATTGTTTGTTCCACAACGAGGAAACACTTATTTCCAAATACGCAACGAAGCGTTTAATAAGAATTACTAATCCAGCGGATAAGTCTCGAATGCAAACAACTCCGTAGACAGATAACGCTCTCCCGTATCAGGCAGAAGAACTACAATCTTCTTATCCGCAAACTCCGGACGTTGTGCCAGCAAACGCGCTGCATATACAGCTGCACCGGAAGATATGCCCGCCAGTAATCCTTCGGTAGACGCCAACTCACGTCCGCCACGAATTGCTTCATCATCGGGCACAGGAAACACTTCATCTACAACAGAGGCATCATAAATAGCAGGAATAAAATTGGCTCCGATTCCCTGAATACGATGTGGCCCTTCCACTCCGCCTTCTAATACAGGAGAAGATTCCGGTTCTACGGCAACAATATACACATTCGGATTATGTTTTTTCAAGGCACGTGCCACCCCGCAGATGGTTCCGCCTGTTCCCACTCCGGCAATAAACACATCCACTTTTCCGTCTGTATCCGTCCAGATTTCTCCACCTGTAGTGAGCGTATGAATCTGTGTGTTAGAAGGATTTTCAAATTGTTGAAGGATGACCGAACCGGGAATAGACGCCCTCAACTCCTGCGCTTTTGCAATGGACCCTGCCATACCGGCCAATCCATCTGTCAGTACAATTTCAGCACCCAGTGCTTTCAGCAGATTACGACGCTCTATGCTCATGGTTTCGGGCATCGTGAGCATCAGGTGATATCCTTTGATTGTAGCAACCATCGCCAGTCCCACACCGGTATTTCCACTGGTAGGCTCTATAATCGTCGCACCGGGCTTCAGTGCTCCGCGCGCTTCTGCATCTTCAATCATAGCAAGCGCCACACGATCCTTCACACTCCCAGCCGGATTGAACGCTTCCAACTTTGCGATAATATTCTGTTTCAGTCCATATTTACGACTGTATTCCGCTAATTCCATAAGCGGAGTGCGACCGATAAGTTCCGTCAGGTTCTTTGCTATTTTTGCCATAACAATCTAATTATTAATTTATGCTTCACAGGTAGCCTGAAAAGCTTTTATTATGAGTAGGCTTTTCTTGAGAGCCTTTCAGCCAATCTAATAATATAAGCAGGTATCTTCGTACAAAGATAGATAAAAAACTATTTCACTGCTCAAGTGTTACATTTCTATCACGTAAATTTGCATAATAAAATTTATATAACTCTTACACCTTATTAAATATATGTCACACGAACATTCACATCAGCATAGCCATACCATCAACGCAGAGTCGCTGAACAAGGCATTTATTATAGGCATTGTTCTCAATTTAGCCTTTGTCGTCATAGAGTTTGCAGCCGGTTTCTGGTTCGATTCCCTCGCGCTGCTTTCCGATGCAGGACACAATCTAAGCGATGTAGTCAGTCTCGTGCTGGCATTGCTGGCTTTCCGCCTGGCCAAAGTCAAAGCCAATGAACGATATACGTATGGTTATAAAAAAAGTACGATCCTGGTATCCCTGCTCAATGCAGTCATTTTGCTGGTAGCCGTAGGCGCCATTGTCATCGAAAGTATTCATAAGCTGAGTAATCCGGCAGTTGTTCCCGGTGGAGCCATTGCTTGGGTAGCGGGTGTGGGTGTACTTATCAATGCATTCACAGCTTTCCTTTTTATGAAAGATAAGGAAAAAGACCTGAACGTAAAAGGAGCTTATCTGCATATGGCGGCAGATGCTTTGGTATCAGTGGGAGTATTAGTGGCAGGTATCGTTATCAGCCGGACCGACTGGTATATTATCGACCCGATTATCGGTCTGATTGTGGCTGTTGTCATTCTCATCTCTACGTGGAATTTACTGCATGACAGTCTTCGTCTGACGCTGGATGGCGTGCCTACAAGTATAGACAGTCAAAAAGTAGTAGAAGCCATCCGTGCCCTTCCCGGTGTTGATGACGTTCATCATATACATATATGGGCCATCAGCACCACAGAGAATGCACTGACAGCCCATATTGTTTTAAAGCAACCGGAAGGTATGCAAGAGGTGAAACACCTTATCCGCCACCGGCTTGAAGATTTCGGCATCGGCCATGCCACCCTGAAGTTTGAAGTTCCGGGCGAACATTGCGAAGCCGTATTTGCCGAAGATTAGCTACGTTTGATATAATCTACCACCCATGCTCCTACTTCTTTGGTACCATATTTCGCACCACCTTCCACCTGAATTTCCGGTGTACGAACGTTAGCATCCAAAGAAGCATCTACAGCTTTGCGAATCAATGCGCCTTCTTCCAGCAAATTGAAATATTCGAATAACATCGCAGCCGAAAGAATTTGCGCCAACGGGTTAGCAATATTCAAACCTTTAGCTTGTGGCCATGAACCGTGGATCGGTTCGAATACAGGAGTGCTTTCGCCTGTAGAAGCCGAAGGAAGCAATCCCATAGAGCCACTGATTACAGAACCTTCATCCGTAAGGATATCACCGAATGTATTCTCGGTAACCATTACATCAAAGAATTTAGGCTCCTGAATCATCTTCATGGCTGCATTGTCTACGAACATATAGTCCGTAATCACTTCAGGATATTGCGGTGCCATTTCCTGGGCAATCTGTCTCCACAGGCGTGAAGATGCGAGCACATTGGCTTTATCTACCACCGTGAGGTGCTTATTGCGTTTCATGGCATACTCGAAACCAACTTTCAGAATACGTTCAATCTCCGGACGAGTGTACATATTGGTATCATACGCTTTGTCGTTGTCCTGATACTTCTCGCCGAAATACATACCGCCGGTCAGTTCGCGGATACAAAGAAAATCTGCACCATCTACCAGTTCTGCACGAAGCGGTGATTTATGGAGCAGACATTTGAAAGTTTGTACCGGACGGATATTGGCAAACAATCCCAGTTTCTTACGCATAGCCAGCAGACCCTGTTCGGGACGTACTTTTGCAGTAGGATCATTGTCGAATTTCGGGTCGCCTACAGCCGAGAACAAAACAGCATCCGCGTTTTTACAAACTTCATAAGTAGCTTCGGGGAACGGATCTCCCACTTTGTCGATAGCATCTGCACCGCAGATGGCATATTCGTAGTTTACTTTATGTCCGAACTTCTCACATACGGCGGTCATTACGTCCACACCTACGGTGGAAATCTCCGGGCCAATGCCGTCACCGGCTAATACTGCAATTTTAAAATCCATTGTTTTCTTTATTTTTTAGGTATTCTTCTATTTTCTTCTGATTCACAAAATTTTTGCGACGATAACGGTCGCCCCACACAAAACCCGCTGTTAGTATAAGGGTATTGATAGCAGAGATGAAATATTCGTCCGCACTCAACTCCCTATCCTTCCAACGCAGAAAGAGATTGAAAGCAAAGAGCAAGACTGCATACAGCGCATAACACACCTTCGGATGATTTTCAAAGAATGATTTCTTTTTCTCAGCGGGGTTCATTATTCTGATTTTTTAAGTTCATAGTCATCCTCAATGATATTCAGCATCTTCATTGTCGCCTTAATCGCTGCCTCCGTCTGGTCGGCATCCAGTCCGCGTGTACGGAACACCGTGCCGTCATAGCTCCAGGTAATCACTGTCTGCACAAAAGCATCGGTACGCCCACCGGGAGGGATGGTTACGGCATAGTTTGTCAACATGGGGAATTTGCGTCCCAACGTCACTTTATAAATCTTACGCAGAGCACGTACAAAAGCATCATACTGACCGTCACCGCTGGAACTTTCTTCAAACTCCTGTCCGTTGATTTCAATCTTCAGCGTAGCCATCGGCTTCAGACCGTAAGCAAGGTTCACGATGTATGTCTTCAGCTTCACTTTCTCATTCATCACTCCGTGCTTTAGTACATCCGAAACGATATAAGGCAAATCTTCTTGGGTAACCAGTTCTTTCTTGTCACCCAACTCGATAATCCGTTCCGTCACCTTACGCATGGAATCCTCATCCAGCGTCAGTCCCAGATCTTCCAGATTCTTACGGATGTTCGCCTTACCACTGTTCTTACCCAGTGCATACTCCCGCTTACGTCCGAAACGCTCGGGTAACAGGTCGTTGCAATAAAGGTTACTCTTATTGTCTCCATCGGCATGTACCCCCGCTACCTGCGTGAACACATTTTCACCTACAATCGGTTTATTGGCGGGTATGGCAATACCGGAATAAGATTCAACCACCCGGCTGACTTCATTCAAACGACCTTCGTCAATGTTAGTGATAGCATTGAAATGATCTTTCAGAATAGCCTGCACACTGGACAACGGTGCATTACCGGCACGTTCGCCCAGACCGTTGATCGTGGTATGAAGTCCCTTCGCACCACTCAGCACGGCAGCCAGCACATTGCTCACTGCCAGGTCGTAGTCATTATGCGGATGGAAATCGAAGTGAGCATGCGGATAGCGCTTCACCATCTTCCGCATATATTCGATGACCTGCAAAGGATTCAGCACACCCAATGTATCAGGCAACATATACCGTTTGATATTCGTGTGCATCAGTGCATCCACCATCTGGAAGACATACTCTGGAGAATCTTTCATCCCGTTGCTCCAGTCTTCCAGGTAAATATTCACCTCCATATCCTGCTCATTGGCATAATTCACTACGCCAATAATATCCTCGATATGTTCTTCAGGGGTCTTTCTCAACTGACATGTGCAATGCTTCAGCGAACCTTTGCACAGAAGATTAATGACGCGGCAGCCGGTAGCGTGTATCCAGTCTACCGACGTATACCCGTCTACGAAGCCCAACACCTCCACCCGGGGCAATAAATTACGCCGCGCCGCCCAGTCACATATCATCTTGACTGCGTCGAACTCACCGTCCGAAACCCGTGCCGAAGCTACTTCCACCCTGTCTACTTTCAGTTCTTCCAGTAGCAGACGGGCTATCATCAGCTTTTCATGGGGGACGAACGACACACCGCTGGTTTGCTCACCGTCGCGGAGCGTAGTGTCCATGATTTCTATTTGGGGCTGTCTATACTTCATTTTTTATTTTCCCACGCTTCTATTTTATCTTTATTCTCTACCAGGAAATCGATGTCATCCAGGCCATTCATCAGGCAATGTTTCTTGTAAGCATTGATTTCGAAAGTCTCACTTTTACCTGTTGCCTTGTTGGTGATTGTCTGTTCCGGCAGGTTCACCACTACCTCCGTTTTCGGATCGGCGGCAATGGAATCAAACAATTCTTTCAGGAACGGTTCGCTCACCACTACAGGCAATACGAAATTATTCAGTTCATTATTCTTGTGGATATCTGCAAAGAAACTGCTGACCACCACGCGGAAACCATAATCTGCAATGGCCCATGCCGCATGCTCGCGGCTACTGCCCGAACCGAAGTTCTTTCCGGCTACAAGCACCTGTCCGCTATAGGTCGGATCGTTCAGAACGAAAGAGTCGATTTTGTTTCCTTGTTTGTCATACCGCCAGTCGCGGAACAGATTCTCTCCGAAGCCCTCTTTAGTCGTAGCTTTCAGAAAACGTGCAGGAATGATCTGGTCTGTATCTACATTCTCCAACGGGAGAGGCACACAAGTACTGGTGATGATATTGAATTTCTGTTTCATTGTTTCTTATCTTTGATTTTGAAATACTTATTATTAATGACTTCTACCGGGAGGACTGAAATTACATCAGTTCTCTCGGGTCCGTAATCACTCCCGTCACTGCTGCCGCAGCTGCTACCAGCGGACTGGCAAGTAATGTGCGTGAACCCGGTCCCTGACGACCTTCAAAATTACGGTTACTTGTAGAAACCGCATACATTCCGGCAGGCACCTTATCATCATTCATTGCCAGACAAGCCGAACATCCCGGCTGGCGGATAGCAAAACCTGCTTCCTCCAATACCTTATCCAGACCTTCTTCACGAATCTGTGCATCTACCATCCACGAACCGGGTACCAACCAGGCAACCACATGTTCTGCCTTCTTACGGCCTTTCACTAACGAGGCGAAAGCACGGAAATCTTCAATACGTCCATTCGTACAAGCACCCAAAAACACATAATCTATCTTCTTGCCCAATACTCCCTCACCGGGTTGGAAGCCCATATAATTCATTGATTTCAGGAATGAAGCTTTTGCAGCCTCTCCCATTCCGTCAGTCGTAGGAATGTGCTGCGTGATGCCCATACCCATACCCGGATTTGTTCCGTATGTAATCATCGGTTCGATATCTGCCGCATCAAAATGCACTTCTTTATCAAACGTAGCATTCTCATCGCTCTTCAGCGTCTTCCAGTATGCCAATGCTTTCTCCCATTCCTCACCTGCCGGAGCATATTCGCGACCTTTAATATATTCAAATGTCACTTCATCTGGTGCCACCATACCACCACGTGCACCCATTTCTATACTCAGGTTGCACAGTGTCAGGCGTCCTTCCATAGTCAGACTGCGCACTGCTTCTCCGGCATATTCCACAAAATAACCAGTTGCACCGCTCGTTGTCATTTTAGACATCATATAAAGAGCAATATCTTTTGCCGTCACACCTTTACCCAATTTTCCGTCCACTGTGATGCGCATTGTCTTGGGGCGTGTCTGCAAGATACATTGTGAAGCCATTACCATTTCGACCTCACTTGTACCGATACCAAAAGCTACTGCTCCCATCGCACCGTGCGTTGAAGTATGCGAGTCACCACACACAATCGTCATTCCTGGCAATGTCAAGCCTCTTTCCGGACCTACCACATGGATGATACCATTCTTCTTATGCAACATGCCGAAATGTGTCAATCCAAAATCTTCCGCATTCTTGGCCAGTGTATCCACCTGTGTTTTCGAGATCGGATCTTCAATCGGCTTGTCCTGATCGTGGGTCGGCGTATTATGGTCGGGCATACAAACAATCTTTTCCGGACGGAAACATTGGATACCGCGTGCGCGCATTCCCGCAAAAGCCTGCGGACTGGTTACTTCATGACAATAAAGGCGATCTATATATAACTGTGTGGGACCATCTTCCACTTGCTGAACCACGTGGGCATCCCAGATTTTATCAAATAATGTATTCATCAGATTTATTACGATTTTACAATTTATAATTGAGGTTAGTCTTATGATTTGAACTTATTGATACAATCGATATAAGCTTCTACCGATGCGGCAATAATATCCGTATTCGCACCGAAACCATAATAGATATGATTGTCATATTCCACCTGCATGTGTACCTTACCCATATCGTCACTACCCTTGCTGATAGCCTGGATCGTAAATTCCTTCAGTGTCATATGGCGGTCAATGATCTTCTTTAAAGCCTTTATCGCTGCATCTACCGGACCGTTTCCACTAGCAGCCGCTTCAAACTTTTCACCGGAGATATTCAGTCCCAGACTAGCAACCGAACGCACACCTACTCCACTGGTCACTTGCAGATATTCCAATTTCACGCGGTGATTCTGAGTACGATCTGCACCGGCAAGCACCAAGATATCATCATCATTAATATCTTTCTTCTTATCCGCCAATTTCAGGAAAGCTTCATATACCTTATCCAGTTGTTCCTGTTCAAGATCCACGCCTAATACCTGCAAACGATTCTTCAAAGCAGCACGTCCGCTACGGGCAGTCAATACGATAGAATTATCGTCGATACCCACATCGTGCGGGTCGATAATTTCGTAAGTCTGCACATTCTTCAACACACCATCTTGATGGATACCCGATGAGTGTGCAAAGGCATTACGACCTACGATAGCCTTGTTAGGCTGCACCGGCATGTTCATCAAGCTTGAAACCATGCGGCTTGTCGGATAAATCTTCTGTGTATTGATGTTCGTTTCAATTTCAATATCTTTATGGCATTTGATAATCATAGCCACTTCCTCAAGCGAAGTATTACCTGCGCGTTCACCGATACCATTGATAGTAACCTCTACCTGGCGGGCACCATTCAGTACACCAGCCATCGTATTTGCAGTAGCCATTCCCAAGTCATTATGACAGTGCGTAGAAAGAATCGCTTTTTCAATACCACTCACATGCTCCATCAAATATTTGATCTTCGCTCCATATTCGTCCGGCAAACAATAGCCGGTCGTATCCGGAATGTTCACTACTGTAGCACCTGCCTTAATTACAGCTTCCACCACACGAGCCAAATATTCATTGTCCGTACGACCTGCATCTTCTGCATAGAACTCCACATCATCCACGTAACGACGAGCATACTTCACGGCAGCTACTGCACGCTCGATGATTTCCTCACGATTGGAATTGAATTTATACTTGATATGCGAATCCGATGTGCCGATACCGGTATGAATACGTTTATGCTTAGCAAACTTCAGAGCATCTGCAGCTACATCTATATCTTTTTGTACTGCACGGGTCAATGCGCAAATAGTAGGCCATGTCACCGCTTTGGATATTTCAATAACAGAGTTGAAATCTCCCGGACTGGAAATCGGGAATCCGGCTTCAATTACATCCACGCCTAGCAGTTCCAGTGCCTTTGCTACTTGAATCTTTTCCACTGTGTTCAATTGGCATCCCGGGACCTGCTCGCCATCGCGGAGCGTTGTGTCGAAAATAAATAACTTGTCACTCATTTCTTATAGTTTTTATAATTTATTGCCATTAAAAAAAGCCTTTCGCACTTGGAAGTGAGAAAGGCTTTCGAATATCCTAATCGTTACATATATTCACGCACAGCACTCACTTCCACTAAACCTTGCCAGTAGAATAATAATACCACACAGTAGAATATATGTAAAGTTCTGTATCATTTTTATCTTCTTGTTTTTATTATGACGGTGCAAAGGTATAGATAATTTTGTAGCATACAAACAAATTCGTAACTTTTTTCTCTAAAAAAACATCATTTTATAAGTTTGCTATCAAATAACTCTATAAAGTATAACAAAAAAGGGACATACTTGAACGTATGCCCCTTTTTTATATGATCCTATGTGATAAGAATTACTTCTTGTCGCAAGCTTTATCACATTCTTTTTTCTCTTTGCAGCAAGCTTTTGTGCTATCGCAAGCAGCAGAATCTGCCTTGCAGCAAGCTTTTGTTGAATCACATGCCTGTACTTCTTCTACAACTTCAACTTCAGTAGCTTCTACTTCAGTATTAGCTGCCTTTTTGTTACCACAAGAAGTCACGGCGAAAGAAAATGCAACTGCAACAGCTGCCAAAAATAACTTTGTCTTCATCTCTAATTTTGCTTTAAACATTAATAATAAATAGTGCGGCGCAAATATAAGCAAAAAATTAGAATTATACAAATACAAAAAGCCCCCATATCTTTCGATATGGAGGCTTTCCTGAAAAACGGCAACTACCTACTCTCCCACTTGACGCAGTACCATCGGCGTGATCAGGCTTAACTTCTCTGTTCGGAATGGGAAGAGGTGGAACCCTGATGCTATAGTCACCTGAATAAGTCAGACACGATGTAAAAAGTAAAGTCAGAAAACTGAACGTATATATCCGCCATACAAGGCAAGGACCAAAAGTGAACGGGCAATTAGTAATGCTCGGCTATGATGTTACCACCTGTACACCTGCATCCTATCAACGTCATCGTCTTTGACGACCCTAAGAAATCTAATCTTGTGGCTGGCTTCGTACTTAGATGCTTTCAGCACTTATCCAATCCCGACTTAGATACCCAGCAATGCACCTGGCGGCACAACTGGTAAACCAGAGGTCAGTCCAACACGGTCCTCTCGTACTAGTGTCAGAGCCACGCAAATTTCATACGCCCACGATAGATAGAGACCGAACTGTCTCACGACGTTCTGAACCCAGCTCGCGTGCCACTTTAATGGGCGAACAGC
>ENA-OQKO01000056-OQKO01000056.1-human-gut-metagenome-genome-assembly--contig:-NODE-56-length-136838-cov-9.920438_pt1 | contig 136838 bp, 122 predicted proteins | sample MGYA00242777_ERZ504796 | MGnify/ENA primary metagenome ERZ504796 (study PRJEB26092, sample SAMD00036404) | human gut metagenome | host: Homo sapiens | study: EMG produced TPA metagenomics assembly of... | reverse complement strand
TGGGGTAGAACTTACCGGCAGCGCCCTCGGTCTGCGCAAAGATGCAGGCCAGGCAGGCAGCGAAACCAGCCAGACGGCCTGCGGACAGGTCGTTACCGGTGGTGATCAGACAGCCGGAGATGCCCAGCGCGATGATGTAGCGGATGGACACGTTCTTGAACAGGTTGATCATGTTGGTGCCGGAGAAGAAGTTGGGGTGCATGATGCCAACGATCAGAGTGATGGCCAGCATCATCATAATAATGGCGTTGTTGCTGAGCCACTTGCCCACAGCCTTGCCATTCAATTTTTTGGTAGCTTCCACGATAGACAGCCTCCTTATTTACTGATTTGCCGCAGCTGCGTCAGGTGCGGTCTCGAACTGGGTAGCCAGCGCCATGATGTTCTCCTGCGTGGCATCCTTACCGTCGATAAAGCCGGTGATGCGGCCATCGCACATGACCATGACACGGTTGGACATACCGATGATCTCGCTCATTTCGGAGGAGATCATGATAATGCTCTTGCCCTGCTTGGCCAGATCGGCGATGATGCAGTAGATCTCGTACTTTGCACCAACGTCGATGCCGCGGGTAGGCTCGTCCAGAATGAGAACATCGGGGTTGTTGGCCAGCCACCGGGCGATCAGCACCTTCTGCTGGTTGCCGCCGGAAAGGCTCTTGATCTGGGTCTTGGGGCTGGGCACCTTGATGGCCATCTTTTCCTTGTTGGTAGCCACCAGATCCAGGATCTTCTTGTTGTCCAGCATGATGGGACCCTTGCGCAGGGCATCCAGCGATGCAATGGAGATGTTATCCGCAACACTCAGCACACCCATGATGCCGGTGGCGCGGCGGTCCTCGGTCAGCAGAGCCACGCTCTTCTGGATGGCGTCGCGGGGCTGCTTGATGTTCACCTCTTCGCCCTTGATCCACACCTTACCGGAGGTATGGGCACGCAGGCCGAAGATGCCTTCCATCAGCTCGGTGCGCTGTGCGCCCACCAGACCGGCCACGCCCAGGATCTCGCCTTTTTTGATCTCGAAGCTGCAGTGGCGGAAGGAGCGCGGATGGATGGATGTAAAGTCCTCCACCTTCATCATCACCTCGTCCGAGGGATGGTTCTCCAGCGGGGGATACAGGTTCGACAGCTCACGGCCGACCATCTTTGCAATGATCTGCTCCTTGGTCATGTTGGCAACGTCCCACTTACCGATGTACTGGCCATCGCGCATGATGGTGACTTCGTCCGCGATCACCTTGATCTCGTCCATCTTGTGGCTGATATAGACCAGTGCCACGCCCAGAGCCTTCAGCTCGCGCATGATGCGGAACAGCGACTCAACTTCGTTTGCGGTCAGCGAGGAAGTGGGCTCGTCCAGGATCAGCACCTTGCAGTTTGCGGAAACAGCCTTTGCAATTTCCACCATCTGCATCTGTGCGATGCTCAGAGAGCCAAGCTTTGCACGGGGATTGATCTCCAGCTTCAGCTTTTTCAGCAGCTCCTCCGTATCCTTGTACATTTTGGCGTGATCCACCACCGTAACAGGGCCGTACTTTTTGGTGGGGTAGCGGCCCAGCCAGATGTTCTCGGCCACAGTACGTGCCGGGATCGGCTGCAGTTCCTGATGCACCATGGCAATGCCGCGGTTCAGTGCATCCAGAGGGGTGGTGATGGTAACTTTTTCGCCCTCGTATTCAATTTCGCCCTCGTCCATCTTGTAAATGCCAAACATGCATTTCATCAGGGTGGACTTACCGGCGCCGTTTTCACCCATCAGCGCCATGACCTTACCGGGGCGAAGCTCCAACTGGGCGTGATCCAGCGCTTTGACGCCGGGGAAGGTCTTGACCACGCCTTTCATTACCAGACGGTATTCTGACATTCCGCAGAGCCTCCTTGTCGTTTATCATCGGGCCGCAGAAAAACCTTTTTTCAAAACAAGGCGCGTGCGCGGAGAATATTTCTCGCACGCACGCGCTTTATAGCTTTGCTCAAGCCGTCAAGGTCCACTGCGCACCTTGCATTGTTTCAGGAAAACTTTGGTCTTACTTCACGTACTCGGAAGCGTTGTCCTTGGTCACCTTCACATAGTCGACCCAGTAGTACTGCTCGACCTTGGAGCCTTCAACGTACAGCTTGGTAGCCTCAGCAGCTGCGGTAGCCTGACCCACGTCGTCGTTCAGCACGGTACCGGTCATGTTGCCATCCAGAACGTCCTGAACAGCCTCAGCCAGTGCATCGACACCAACCAGATAGATGTCCTTGCCGACGGTGCGGCTAGCCTGCTGGATGGACTGCAGAGCGCCCAGTGCCATTGCGTCGTTGTTGCAGAAGACAACTTCGATCTTGTCGCCGTACTGAGACAGAGCGTTTGCAACGTCCTGCTGAGCAGTGGTCTGATCCCAGTTGTCCAGGTACTCGTACAGGCACTCAACTTCCTTGCCTGCATCGGTCAGGGCCTTGATGGAGTACTCGGTACGGTACTGAGCATCGATGTTCTCGGGGTCGCCCTTGCACATGATGTAGGTGATCTTGCCGTCGCCGTTGATATCGCCCTGAGTCTCGGTCTCCAGGATCAGCTCGCCCTGATAAGTACCGGACTGACGTGCGTCAGCACCAACGTAGCAGCACTTGTCTGCGTAGGAGTCCAGAACGCTCTTGTCGGGCTCACGGTTGATGAAGACGATAGGAGTCTCAGAGGGCTTGACGGTATCAACGATGGTCTGTGCGGAAGTGGTCTGCACGGGGTTGATGACCAGCACGTCCACGCCCTGCTGCAGGAAGGTGTTGATCTGCTCGGTCTGGGTGTTCTGGTCGTTCTTGCCGTCCATGATGGTGACGGAGTAGCCCATGTCCTTCAGGTACTCTTCCAGATCGGAGCGGTACAGGGTCATGAAGTTATCAGCAAACTGATAGATGCACACGCCGATGTTTGCGGAACCGTTGGTTGCAGCAGCGCTGGAAGCAGCAGCAGAAGATGCAGCAACGGAAGAAGCAGCAGTAGAGGTGCTGGAAGAGCCGCCGCAGGCGGTCATAGCAGCAGTTGCACCAACAACAGCAGATGCCTTCAGGAAGTCACGACGCGAAATCATTTTCATAATAATGTTCTCCTTCAATTCGTATCTCAGCATTTTCACAGGAGCAATCTTGCATGCACCTGTAATTCCTGTTCGTATTATACCCTTGCAGCACCCCACTGTTCAAGAGAACAAGTTCACAAGATTGAAGGAGTTCTTTTGTGCTATTTCAACAAATGCTTTTTGGGCTCGCCAATTTCTTTTCTCGAAACATCACAATTTTTCATACATTTGCAACCTCCCTACAAAAGCAAAAAAATTATGTCATTTTTCTCTCAAAAAGATTACAAAATGTTGCATCGTCCGTTTTTTTGCAGCTTTTTTATTTCTTGTATATCTTGAAAAATATTTTCAGGAATAGTTCATCCCTGTTCTTCCGCATTTTTTCGCTTCATTTCTGAAATTTTCTGAAAATCGCCTGTCATTCCCGGTTCCTGCCGCCCGCCTTTTGCAAAGAAAATGCCCGGAAGCTTTCCTGAGCCTCCGGGCATTCCGATCCGAGTATCTTTTACAGATGCAGCAGCATCTTTGCAATGTTGAAGTAGATTAGCAGCGTGGTGGTATCCACAATGGTGGTGATCAGGGGTGAAGCCATCACGGCCGGATCCACATGCAGCTTTTCTGCCGCCACCGGCAGAATGCCGCCGATGATCTGCGAGAGCAGGATGGTGCAGATCAAAGTCAGGCACACCACCAGCGCCACCGGAGCCGCGATGCGGTCAAACACCAGCAGCTTTACAAAGTTGCATACGGCCAGCGTGCCGCCGCACAGCAAGGCCACGCGGCTCTCGCGCCAGAGGATGCGTGGCAGGTCGTGGGGCTGGATATCGCCCACCGCCATGCCGCGGATGATGGTGGAGGTGCTCTGGCTGCCCGCGTTGCCGCCTGCATCGGTCAGCATGGGGATGTATGCAGTCAGCACGGTCACAGCGGCCAGTGCATCCTCGTATCCGCGAATGACCAGACTGGAGAAGGTGGCGCTGATCATCAGGAACAGCAGCCACGGTGCACGGCTCTTATACAGATCCCACATGCTCTGCTTGAAGTAGGGCTTGTCGGAGGGGCCGATTGCGTTCATCTTTGCAATATCTTCGCTGGCCTCGTCCTGCAGGATGCTGATAGCATCGTCAATGGTCACGATGCCCACCAACCGGTTCTCGGCGTCCACCACCGGGATGGCCAGAAAGCCGTATTTCCCGAACAGGTTGGAAACATCCTCCTGATCGGTGGTGGTGCTCACGCTGACCACATTGGAATCCATCAGGTCCTTGATAGGCTCTTCTGTGTTCTTTGCCAGCACCAGCGCCCGCAGGGACACCACGCCGATCAGCCTGCGGCTGTCATCGGTCACATAGCAGTTGTTGATGGTCTCCTTGTCAAAGCCATTCCTGCGGATGGCCTCCATGGCCTGTGCCACGGTCATGTCCGGTCGCAGCTCCATCAGCTCGGTGGTCATCACGCCGCCGGCCGAGTCCTCCGGGTATTTGAGCAGCTCGTTGATCATGCGGCGGGTGGTGGGGTCGGCCTGACCCAGAATGCGCTTGACCACGTTGGCAGGCATTTCCTCCACAAGGTCGGTGGCATCGTCCACGAACAGTTCGTCCACAACAGCCTTCAGCTCGGTATCGGTCAGGCCGTCGATCAGCTTCTGCTGGGTCTCAGGGGTCAGTTCGGTGAACACATCTGCGGCCAGATCCTTCGGGCACAGACGGAACAGCACCGGGAGCTTTTCTGCAGGCAGATCCTCAAATACCGCCGCAAGGTCGGGCGCGGGCAGAGTTTCCATCACATCCCGCAGGCTCTGGTATTTCTTGGCATCGTCCAGATTTGCCAGCATGGTCTTGAGGGTATCGATCGAGATTTCAGACATAAAAAAGCTGCCTCCTTTTCAGTGGCAGCTCTCGTTTCTTCTTTTCAGGGAACGCAAACACGCACCGTGTGCATTCACACACAGCAGGGTCTGCGCAAAGCAGAAACGGCGGCTGCCATCATATAAAGTAATCGGGGAGAAAGACTGCTGCTACTGCCAGCAGGTTCCATGACAACCACCTCGTTTTCCTGTTGTAAAAAGACACTTTTTGCCTTTTCCGCCCATTACTTTACCACTGCTTTTTTGCCGCGTCAACCCTGCTTTTTAAATTTTTCCGTTTCTTTACAAAAAGTAAAAGTGCCCGATGACATTTTTCGTATCATCAGGCACTTTTATCCTGTCAGAGCATGTCCCGGGCGGGATGGAAGGCTCTTTGCTTACAGGGTCTCTACCGTATCAAACAGTTCTTTTGCGGCTTCCACAGCATCCTTGCTGCCAAACACCACCCGCACGCCGTTTGCCATGGCGGCACCCAGCTCTGCGGCCTGCTCCTTCAGCAGTGCGGCATCCACCGCACACAGGGCCTTGCGGTCTGCCGCCATCATTTCATCAGTGATGCCGCAGAAATACCGGCGGTCCGTCTCGCGGGCCTCAGCACGCGGCTTGCGGGGGGTGTCCAGCTTGGCCACAGTACCCACAATAAAATCGTTCAGGTCTTTTTCGGTGTACTCCCGTGCTGCCAGTTCTGCCGGACCTTTTGCAAAGGTGTCGTAGCTTTCCTTTACATGGGGGTCGCGGTAGGTGTACAGGTATTCCACGCCGTCCGAGGAGAGCATTCCGGTGCCGTAAGCGCCGCCCACCTCGCGGATGTTGTGCCACAGGTATTCGTAGCTCATCACGCGGGCCAGCGCCTTGCGGTCGCTGCGGCGCTCCATGGGCCATACCTGTACATCGTAGTTCACACCGCCGTCAATGATAAACGCTTCGTTCACCGGCGGTGTCAGCGGCTCCACATAGGGCTTTGCCGCAGCGCGGCCCTTGGCAGCAAAGCGGCTGTACGGCAGCAGAGTGCGCAGCTTTGCAAGGGCATCCTCGCTGCCGTACAGGCTGACCGTCAGCTCCGCGTGCTGCAGCACCTCTGTGCGCAGGGCATCCAGCTTTTCACCCAGTGCTGCCCAATTGCCGCGCTCCTGCACGCCGCACAGGAACTTGTAATAGCTCACACCGCTGCAGCGTTCACTCACCGCACCGTCCACCGTGTAGTGGGCACTGGCGCGGGTGGCTGCGTATACATTGCCCTGCTGGATGAACTGCTGTTCCATGTTCAACTTCTGCTGGCTCAGCACCCGTGCAAAAGCAGCTTCTGCCGCCGGGCCGGTAAGGATGGTATCATACAGCCATTCGCCGCCCAGCTCCACAGCCTTTTCCAGACTGCGTTCCAGCAGGCTCAGGCACAGGCTCAGCTTGGCATGGCAGGGTGCACCCTCCTGCCGCCCAGTCCAGATGTCCAGCTGGGTGCGGCTGTCGCCCAGCCATGTGCTGCGCAGAGTGTTCAGTTGCTGAGCGGTGTGTTCGGTGCTGTCCAGCTCGTCCAACACATCGGTCAGCAGGTCCAGATACGGCATGTCCTCAGGCTTCACATTACCGAGGTCATAGTAGAAGTTCAGGTACAGGCTGCCTGCCGAAGGGTGATGCACCAGCTGCGCACCGGCCAGAAGTTCCCGCTCACCTGGGGCCGTCCTTGCTCCGTCGCCAAGGTCGGCAACGGTCAGCGGGTGCTCCAGCACAAGCTTGCCGTCGGTGCGGATGGGTTCGCCCTCCTCTTTTTTAGGCAGGGTGGGCACCTGCACCACCTGCACCGGAGCCGGTGCAAACAGCTCACGCAGCAGCTCATTGAACCAGCCATCGGCCATCTTTTCCCGCAGGGAAGCAAACAGCCTGTCCGTGTGCAGCAGCAGGGCGGGGTCGCCGGTGTGCAGCCAGCCGGTGGAAGCGTTGATGGCATCCAGCACGCCGTCTGGCAGGGTGCCCGGGCGCTCCAGCGATGCAAACTCTGCTGCGTTCAGCGAAGCCAACAGCAGTTCCTGCGGGATGCCCTCGGCCAGAATGCCGTCCACCGCCTTGCGCACAGCGGCAGCAAACTTGCGGGCGCTCTCCTCGGTGGCACCGCGCAGCACCAGTTCCAGCACCGGCTGCAGGGTGCTGTCGTCAAAGCCAATGTCAATATCTGCGCCCAGCTTTTCGGCCAGCAGCGCCGCCTTCAGCGGGGAGTTATTGGTGCCAAGCAGGGCATCCAGCAGGATCTCCACGCCCAGCTGCCGCTCCCGGTCTGCAAAGGCACCGGTGTACCATGCCAGAGCACACTGCACCTCGTCCGGCTCCGGGTTTTCGGTATAGTAGGGCAGTTCCACGCAGGCACCCGCCTGCTCGTGCTGCACGGTCAGCTGCGGACGGCTGGTGCCCTTGGGCATTTTGGAGAGATAATCCCTGTCCAGCAGTTCCAGCTTTTCAGCCATATCCATTTTGCCATAGAGGGTAATGCAGCAGTTGTCGGCGCTGTAGTGGCGGTGATATACCCGCTTATACTTTTCATAGGTCAGCGCCGGGATGCTGGCCGGGTCGCCGCCGGAAACAAAGCCGTAGGCCGTATCCGGGAACATGGCCCGTTCCAGTGCATTTTCCAACTGAGCATCCGGTGCAGCCAGAGCTCCCTGCATCTCGTTGTACACCACTCCGCTCACAGTGCCGTCGGCACTGCGGTGCCAGCCCTCCTGTTCAAACACGCTCTTGTCCACCATGGCCAGCGGGCAGAACACCGCGTTCAGGTAGACATCCATCAGGTTTTTGAAGTCGGTCTCATTGGGCGTAGCGAACGGGTAGACCGTCTTATCCGGGAAGGTCATCGCATTCAGGAAAGATGCCATGCTGCTTTTGAGCAGCTGCAAGAACGGCGAGGTCACCGGGTATTTTTCGCTGCCTGCCAGCACCGAGTGCTCCAGAATGTGGAACACGCCGGTGTCATTGGACGGGAAGGTGCCAAAGCCGATGCCAAACGCCTTGTTGGTATCCTCATTTTCCACCAGCAGCACCGTGGCACCGCTCACATCGTGGGTAAGCACGGTCAGGGTTCCGTGCTGTTCAGGGCAGTCCTCGGTACGCACGAGGGTATAACCGGGAAATCGTTCCATTTCGTTTTCTCCTTTGTGGTTTTGAAATCGTTTGACACTATTGTATCATTCGCCGCTTAAAAAGACAATTACAGGCTTGTTAATAATAACCAGAAGAACGGTTTTTGATGATTTGCTTCCCGTGCAGAGCGTTTTCGCGTAGATTGAGTTTAATGCCTTTTGTAAAAAGCATTACCGCCAGGTATGTTCTCTTTTGGTTGCAAAAGAGAACCAGAAAGGACGGCGGTGCCCGCAGGGCATGAAAGCCCCAGTGGGGCTTTTAAGCCGCAGACCGGTTTGCGCAGCAAATGCTGTGTGTTCAGCACAGCAAGGTCACAGCGATTTCAACGCGCTGGATCCATGAAAAAGGGGCTGCTCGCCCCTTTTAGACCCCAAAGCTGTTAGGCTCCATACAAAAAATCCAAATCGCTGCGCTAAAGGATTTTTTGTGTTCCGCCGATTTCGAGTCGCTTACGCGACGAGCTGTACGGGTAAGTTTGTGCTTTATCTGCTGCGCGGCTGACAGCGGCAATATGCCGTTTGCCATTGCGCCCTTCCCGTGAAAAAGGAAACAAGCCGGCCCCGCAGGGCTGGCTTGTTTGCAAAATTATAAAATAATATTTCCTCTGATATTGCCAAAGCGAAAGCATCGGCAATTTTAAATCGTATTTTTTACACCTGTTTTGCGCCCTCAGTCCGGCAGGACACCCGGAACAGCACAAAGCCCACTGCAAACAGCAGCGCCAGCATCCCAATGCCCACATTGGCGCTGCCGGTCAGCTGGCTGCCCACGCTCACGATCATGGTGCCAAGGAAGGACGCGCCCTTGCCGCAGATGTCGAACAGGCCAAAGTATTCGCCGGATTTTTCAGCCGGGATGATCTTGGCAAAGTGGCTGCGGCTCAGTGCCTGCACGCCGCCCTGGAACATGCCCACCAGCACGGCCAGTACCCAGAACTGCCACTGGCTGGTCAGGAAGAAGGCGAACACCGCAATGCCGGTGTAGGCCGCGATGCAGACCGGGATAAGCTGGCTGGACGGGTATTTTGCACTCAGCCGACCAAAGATCAGCGCCGAAGGGAAGGCTACGATCTGCGTTACCAGCAGGGCCAGCAAAAGGCCGGTGGTCTCCAGCCCCAGTGCCGTGCCGTAGGCGGTGGCCATATCGATGATGGTATACACGCCGTCGATGTAGCAGAAGAAGGCCAGCAGGAACCAGAACACCTGCTTATCCTCGCGCAGATGCTTGAGGGTGTGGCCGATGCGCACAAAGCTCTGCCGGATGGCGTGCTGCTCTACCTCCACATAGTTGATCTGCTTATAGCTCCGCAGCAGCGGCAGGGTGGTGCCCAGCCACCACACAGCGGTGATGAGCAGCGCCACGGAAAGGGCGGTCATCTGGCTCAGGCCGATGGCCCCGCTGCCCAGCACCAGCGCCAGACACACCACAAAGGGCACGCAGCTGCCAATGTAGCCCCATGCATAGCCCTGCGAAGACACAACATCCATGCGTTCCGGGGTGGTCACATCGCCCAGCATGGAATCGTAGAACACCAGACTGCCCGAAAAGCCGATCTTTGCAAGGATGAAGATGATCAGGAACGGCAGCCATGTAGTGGCAAGGCCCATAGCACAGCAGCCTGCCACGCCCACGAACAGGCAGAGCATGAAGATGGGCTTTTTAAAGCCTCTGGTATCGGCCAGCGTGCCCAAAATCGGCCCCAGCACTGCCGTGATCACCGTGACCACCGAGCTTGCATAGCCCCAGTAGGCCAGATAGTTCACCGGACTCAATCCCCCGGCCTCGGCCAGCGCATTAAAGAAAATGGGCACCAGTGTGGCGATCATCAGCACAAAGGCCGAGTTGCCCACATCGTACAGGATCCATGACCGCTCCAGCGGGGTCACCTTGAATTTTTCATGTTTCATCTTGTTTCCTCTCGCACCGCCGGGCGGTGCCCCCTCTTTTTAGATTTCACCATTTAAAATGGCCGCCGCATTCGCTTTGGCCATCTTCAGCGGAAATTTTATTTTTATCTTCGTGTTTGTCGCGCTCTGCAGAGCGCTCCAAACACATTTTCACCAAAAGGGTCGTAGCGGGAAACAGCATCTTTCCCTGCTGGGCTGCATCGACTTGCTCAGAACTCCCCAAATGTATGGTCGTAGGCCTTATCCAGCGGCTCATCGGTATCCAGCTTTGCCACAAATTCCAGGATCAGCGTTTCTGCCAGTGGAAGCGCCTGCGCATACAGTTCTTCCAGCCGCTTGCCGCTCTCCACGCACTTCAGGTTCGGCTGCGGGTTTGCCACAAGTCCGTGCAGCATGTCGTATTTGCCCACCACCTTCATGCCTGTCAGCACCACCCAGCGCTTGACAGGATTGGACGCCTGCAGCAGCCTGTGCACTGAGATCATGCCCTTGAGCGAGTCCAGCGCCACCTGCTCCGAGATGCCCTCGTAAAAGGGCGCGATCGCCTTTGCATTCTGTTCCGACGGGTGGATATGGCTGGCTGTGAAAAACTTCAGCGGGTCGTATCCGTCCCGGCGCAGCAGCATGTTGTCAAACTCGGTCTCGATCTCGCAGTGGGTCACGCCGCTTTCCCGGGTGAACTGCTCCACATACGGGTGGCAGGTGCTGTCCAGCGCAAAGTGGCACACAAAGCCCAGCGCATATGCCAGCGCAGCATCCCGGTCTGCCTCGCAGTGCACCACCCTGCGCGCCCGGTCAAAAAAGGCCCGTCCCGGCTCCTCGTGCATGGCATTGCCCAGTGCACCCACCGGGTTGGACTTGGCAGCATGGTAATAAAACAGCAGGTCCGGCCCGTGCAGGCCGATATCATAAAGCTCACGGTTCTGTTCCAGCTGAGCACGCAGTTCATCCGGCAGATGTTCCAGCACATTGGTGCCAAAGCGGCGGTGCGCATAAGTTGACGGCATGGCAGATTCCTCTCTTTCTCTCCGACAGGGTGCACAAAACGTCCCCCGGTTTTTGCGTTCTGTTTCAGTATAGCAGAAAGTTTCCCGACCTTCTACCCTTTTACGTCTGATTTTGGTAAAAAATTTGAATTATTTTGTGTTTTCGGCCAGTGGGCAGGCCGCGCAGCAAAAAAGGCACAGCCATCTGCAGACAGCTGTGCCTTCTCCCTTAAAATTCAGACTTTTTCGTAGCCCTGCGGCATCTCGTTCTTCCGGTTGCGGTCCATCAGGGTGCGCAGCGCGTCGCTGGCGCTCATGCCCTCCTTCACGATGGCGTTCACCGTCTGCACAATGGGCATTTCCACATTGTACTTTGCTGCCAGCTCCATAGCGGCAGGCAGTGCATTGATGCCCTCCACCACCATGCCGACCTCCTTCACGGCCTGCTCCGGGCTTTTGCCCTTGCCGATCAGAATGCCCGCACGATTGTTGCGGCTGTGCATACTGGTCGCCGTCACGATCAGGTCGCCGATACCGGCCAGACCCGCAAAGGTGTGGATGTTGCAGCCCATGGCCACGCCCAGCCGGGCGATCTCGGCAATGCCGCGGGTGATGAGGGCTGCGCGGGCGTTGTCGCCGTAGCCAAGGCCGGTGGAGATGCCAACACCCAGCGCAATCACATTCTTCAGTGCGCCGCTCAGCTCCACGCCCTTGATGTCGGCGTTGGTGTACACACGCATACAGGTGTTGCTGAACACATCCTGCACATACTCGGCAGCGGCTTCATCCGGGCAGGCCGAAACGATGGTGGTGGGCATGTCCAGCGCCACCTCTTCCGCATGGGTCGGGCCGGAAAGGGCCACCAGCTTTACGTTTTGGGGGCCGCCCTCACGGTTCAGCTCGTCGGCAATGACCTCGGTCATGGTATATAAGGTGTCCGGCTCCATGCCCTTTGCAACGTCCACAAGGATCTGGCCGTCCGGGATGTAAGGCCGGGCCTTGGCCGTGGTGGAGCGCACAAATACCGACGGCACTGCAAACAGCAGCACATCCTTGCCGGTGCACACTTCCTCAATGCTCTTGGTAAACTGCAGCTCTTCCGGGATCTTCATGCCCGGCAGATTGGGGTGCACCCGCGTAGCGGAAAGGTTCTCCACCTCAGCCGGAAGCGCCGACCACACCTGCACATCATTGCCGCTGACACACAGCATCCGTGCCAGAGCCATGCCCCAGGTACCTGCACCCAGAACGCCAATTTTTTTCTTCGTCACGTTCGTGTCCTCCGTGTCTGCACCGCGCAAAGGGCACTGCACCCTCTGCGGTGAATTTGCGCCTGTGCCGGGCCAAGCCCGGTGCGCGTTGTTATGTTCATTGTACACGAAAGCCGGTGCGCCGTCAACCGCTTGCCGCATTGCACAAAGTTTTCCAGATGGGTCGTCCGTTTTTGTACACATCACGCGTTTTGAGCAAACCGTTTGCACTCCATCCGGATTCATGCTATAGTATTCTGGTAGGTTTTGTAGGAATTTTAGAAAAAGCCCTTGACTTCAAGCGCACTCCAAGCCTTATAATACCTTTGTTCTTACGATTTACAAAGTATTTGAATACCGTTCTGAGGGAACATTTTTCATGTTTGAAGCATTTCTTTCCAACCGTACGGTCAGCGTGCTGGCGGAGGCCCTGCCCCGTATCCTTACGGCAGGCCTTACCATGACCATCCCGCTCACGCTGGTCTCCTTCTTTTTTGCCATGATCATTGCCGTGGCCGTTGCGCTGGTGCAGTACGCCAATGTGCCGGTGCTGCGGCAGATCGCGCGGTTCTACATCTGGGTCATCCGCGGCACGCCGCTGCTGGTGCAGCTGTTCATCATCTTTTATGGTCTGCCCAGCGTGGGCATCATGCTGGACGCTTTCCCTGCTGCGGTCATCGCCTTTGCCTTCAACGAGGGTGCCTACTGTGCCGAGACCATGCGCGGCGCACTGGAAAGCGTGCCGCAGGGCCAGCTGGAAGCCGGTTACTGCGTGGGCATGAGCTGGTGGCAGATCATGCGCCGCATCGTGCTGCCGCAGGCCCTGCGCACCGCAGTGCCCGCCCTCTCCAACTCGCTCATCGGCATGATCAAGGACACCTCGCTGGCGTCCAATATCACAGTAGCCGAGCTGTTCATGGCCGGTCAGCGCGTGGCCGCCCGCACCTACATCTTCCTGCCCATCTACTGTGAGGTGGCCGTGGTGTATCTGCTGTTCTGCACGGTCATCACCAAGCTGCAGGCACTGCTGGAGCGTCGGCTCAACGCCCACGGCTTCCAGTAAGAAAGGAGTGTGGCAACCATGTCCATGCTAGAGATCAAAAACGTCCACAAGTCCTTTTTCACCTGCGCAAAGCCCCGCCTGCAGGCAGGCATCTTCCACCGGCCCGGTGCACGCAAAGTGACCAGCGAGCTGCAGGTGCTGCGCGGCGTGGACCTGACCGTGGAAAAGGGCGATGTGGTGGCCATCCTTGGCCCCTCCGGCTCCGGCAAGACCACCCTGCTGCGCTGTCTGAACTTTCTGGAGACTGCCGACGCAGGCCAGCTCACCTTTGACGGTGAGACGTTCGACCTTGCCCAGGCCAGCCGTGCCGACATTGCCCGGCTGCGCAAAAAGACGGCCTTTGTGTTCCAGAGCTACAATCTGTTCCGCAACAAGACTGCCCTGCAGAACGTGACCGAGGGCCTCATCATTGCCCGCAAAATGCCCAAAGAGCAGGCGGATGCCGTTGGCATGAAGATGCTGGAAAAGGTGGGCCTTGCCGACCGAGCCGACTACTATCCGCGCCAGCTTTCCGGCGGCCAGCAGCAGCGCGTGGCCATTGCCCGTGCGCTGGCATCTGACCCGGAGATCATCTATTTTGACGAGCCGACTTCGGCCCTTGACCCGGAACTGACTGGCGAAGTTCTGGCCGTGATGCGGCAGCTGGCCGAAGAGGGCATGACCATGCTGGTGGTCACCCACGAGATGGGCTTTGCCCGCAATGTTTCCTCCAAGACCGTTTTCATGGAGAACGGCGTGGTAGTGGAGCAGGCTCCCTCGCATGAGTTTTTCGCCAACCCCAAAGAGGAGCGCACCCGCGAATTTTTGCGGAAGATTGCTCACACCGAGTGAGGTTTAACCAACTCCCCCAGTCTGCTTCGCAGACAGCCCCCTCCGGGATGGGGCCTTTGGCAAAACCAGAAAGTCTCCCTCTTTGCCTGAAGGAGTTTATTTCACAAATATTTTTATAGAGGAAAGGGAATCCAACTATGAAACGCAGAACCTTTATTTCTCTTATGAGCGTCATGGCCGCTGCCGGCGTGCTGACTCTGTCCGGCTGCTCCAATTCTTCCGGCAGCACCGCTGCTTCCGGCACGGCCGCCTCTGTGGCTCCTGCTGCCGGCGACCAGCTGTCCAACATCCAGTCCAGCGGCAAGCTGATCGTTGCACTGGAAGGCGCATGGCAGCCCTGGAGCTACCACGACGAATCCGATACTCTGGTGGGCTACGATGTGGAAGTCTCCCGCGCCATTGCCGAAAAGCTGGGCGTGGAGCCGGAGTACGTGGAAAGCGACTGGGACAGCCTGTTTGCCGGTCTGGACGCAGGCCGCTACGACATCGTGTGCAACGGCGTGGAAGTGACCGACGAGCGCGCCAAGACCTATGATTTCACCGAGCCCTACGGCTACATCCACACTGCCCTTGCCGTCCGCAAGGATAACGACGAGATCACCAGCTTTGAGGACCTGAAGGGCAAGACCACCGCCAACAGCCTTGCTTCCACCTACATGGAACTGGCCGAGAGCTATGGTGCCACCGTACAGGGCATCGACACGCTGGAAGAGACCATCCAGCTGCTCACCGCAGGCCGCATCGACGCCACCCTGAACGCCGATGTTTCCTTCTACGACTACCTGAACGTCCACCCGGACGCAGATTTCAAGCTGGTGGCCCAGACCGAGGATGCCTCCCACGTTGCCATTCCTCTGCGCAAAGGCGATGCCAGCGCCACCCTGCTGGAAGCCATCAACACCGCCATTGATGAGCTGCGTGCCGATGGCACTCTGAAAGAGCTGAGCGAGAAGTATTTCGGTCAGGATATTTCTGCGGAGAACTGAATCATTTGAATGCCCTCCGCTTTGCTCTGGGCATTTTCAGCGGAAAATTTATTTTAATATTGCAAACCCCGGCAGACTGCAGTCTGCCGGGGTTTGCCTTTTCACGGGAAGGGCTATAACCGGCAAATGCATCAATCGCGTTTTCTTCAGCTCTGCACATTCATTGCATCTGAATGCAAAAAGCTCTCCCTTTCGGGAGAGCTGGCATCGCGCAGCGATGACTGAGAGGGTTTTATTCGTGAAAATATGCGTAGATGATCTGTGCCGTCTGTTTGCCCACGCCGGGGGTGTTTTCCAGCTGGTCAGGCGTGGCTTCCTTCACGGCGCCCACGCTTTTGAACTGGGCCATCAGCGCCTTGGCCGTTTTGGGTCCGATGCCGGGGATCTCCGTCAGGGTGGAGGAATAACTCTTCTGCTTCATCTGCTGCTTGCGGTAGGCATTGGCAAAGCGGTGGGTCTCGTCCTGAATGGCCGTGATGAAGGTAAAGGTGCCCCGGTTCATGTTGATGGCAATTTCCCGGCCGTCGCTGTCCACAATGGCGCGGGTGCGGTGGTGGTCGTCCTTCACCATGCCGTAGAGCGGCACATCCGCAAGGGCAGTCCCGGCCAGTGCATCTTTTGCCGCGCTCACCTGCCCCCTGCCGCCGTCCATCAAAAGTAGATCCGGCTTCTGCCCGAACCAGTTGCTGCAGGGTTCTCCTTTTTTTGCAAGCTCTGCGTACTTTTCATACTCTGCCGCCCGCCGGGAGACAGTCTCTGCCAGTGATGCATAGTCGTCAGTGCCCGCCACCGTCTTCATCTTGAACTTGCGGTAGCCCGCCTTGTAGGGCTTGCCGTCCTTGAAAGTGACCATGCCGCACACGCTGGAGCCATCGCCCCAGTTGGAGATATCGTAGCTCTCAATGGCACGGGGCGGCTTTGCAAGGCCCAGCACCTGCGCCAGCTCGTCCAGCAGCTTTTCCTCCCGGGCATAGCGGCCGCTCTCCCGGGCAAGACGCTCCACCGCGTTGGTGTGGGCCATCTCCACCAGATGGGCCTTATCGCCGCGCTGGGGCACATACAGCTGCACCTCACTGCCGCGCTTTTCGTTCAGCGCCTGCTGCAAAGCGTCGCTGTCCGGCGGCAGCTCGTCCACCGCAATGATCTTGGGGATCTGTTCGTCATCCAGATAATATCGGGGCAGAAATTCCTCCCGCACGGCGGCAATGTCCGAAGTATCGTGGAACAAAAACTCCCGCTTATCGGTCAGCCGTCCGTCCCGGAAGCGCAGCACCGCCGCACACACGCTGTCCGGCGTGCCTGCCAGCGCCACCACATCCATCTCCACATCCGGGTCCACAATGACCTTCTGCCCGGCGCTCACCTTGGTGATGGCTGCGATCTGGTCCCGCAGCAGCGCTGCCGTCTCAAATTCCAGCCGGTCCGAGGCCTCCTGCATCCGCTCATTAAGGATCTTCAGGATGTCCTTTTTGCCATAGCGGATCAGGTGCACAGCGCTCTTGACGGCCTGATTGTAGTTTTCGCAGCTGATCCTGCCGCTGCACACTGCCATGCACTTGCCGATGTGCGCATTCAGGCAGGGGCGTCCTTTGCCGATCTCCTGCGGGAAGCGCTTATTGCACCTTGGCAGCAGAAAGGCATCCATGGCCGTTTCTGCCATCTGCCGCGCCGCAAAGCTGGAGGTATAGGGGCCGATATACTCGGCATCGTCCTCCTCCTTTTGCAGCACGAAGGAGAGCCGGGGCCATGGCTCCTTTGTCACCTTGATATAGCTGTAGCCTTTATCATCCTTGAGCAGGATGTTATACTTCGGCGTGTGAGCCTTGATCTGGCTGGCTTCCAGCACCAGCGCTTCAAACTCGCTCTGGCAGACGATCACGTCAAAGGCATAGGCATGGGCGATCATCTGGCTGACCTTGTTGTCATGGGGCACGCCCTCGCGGAAGTACTGGCTCACCCGGATGCGCAGCCGCTTTGCCTTGCCGATATAAATGATGGTGTCCGTCTTATCCCGGATGATATAAACGCCGGGCAGCAGCGGCAGCATACAGGCTTTCTGATACAGTTCAGCTTTGGTCATGGATTCTCCTTGAAAAACAAAAAGCGGCAGGTTCCCCCGCCGCTCCATTTATAGACACAAATTACTCAGCAAAACCGGACTCCACCAGCTTGATCAGGCCGTCAACAGCAGCCTGCTCATCAGCGCCGTCAGCGATGATGCGGATGGTGGTACCGCCCACGATGCCCAGAGACAGAACGCCCAGCAGGCTCTTTGCGTTCACGCGGCGTTCTTCCTTCTCGACCCAGATGGAAGACTTGAACTCGTTAGCCTTCTGGATGAAGAAGGTAGCCGGACGAGCGTGCAGACCAACCTGATTTTCAACGGTAACTTCTTTCACGTACATAGTAAAGCGCTCCTATCTAATATCGTTTTGGGTATAGAATCTGTATCCTGTGCCTGTTGCGTTACGATTATTTTAGCGCAAGTCGAAACGGTTGTACAGTCCCCCGGCGCATTTTTGGCGGTTTCTCCAATGAAAAGCGGCCCATTTTTCATTATTTATACAAAGATAATAAAATTATTCCCCGAAGGTTAGAGGGTAGATACAAAAGTTTTCAACATTTTTTCGACCATCGGGCAATATCTCGGCCGTTTTTGTGCGTTTCCAGCACCATACCCTCCGGTCCGAGCATCCATTTTCGTGCCTTTTTCGCTGTCCGATGCACCTGCAGCTGCCGCCCGGAGTTACTTCTGTGCGCTGCCCTCGTACCGCATCCAGACCAGCGCGCACTTTTTCACCACAGCCGGATATTGCTCCGGCGTGAACTCCAGCTCAGTGCCGCTGGTCAGCTTCCAGCCCATGCGGGTGTAAAGCGCTATGGCGCGGGTGTTGGTGTTCAGCACGCTCAGCACCGGGTGCTCGTGCTCGCTGAGCTTTCTGCGGGCAAAGTCCAGCATCTTCATGCCAATGCCCCTGCCGCGGGCTTTTTCAGTGACGAACAGATGTTCGATGTGCCCCACCTTGTGGTTGATGCTCACGATGCCGTCCGGCACATCCTTGGTGGTGTGCAGGTAGCACACCCAGCCTGCGGCCTTTTCCTGCCGCAGCTGCAAAAGATATTCTTCCTCGTTGAGGCTGGCACAGTATTCCGGGGTCCAGTTCTCGGCACAGGTCGCACGCCGTCCCTCCACAAAGATGCGGGCAGCAGCAGCAAACTGCTCGTCGGTCTTGACAAGGCGCATGTTCTCGCCGCGCTTCCACTTGGGCAGCTCGGTCACAGGGTGGGTCTCACACCACTTCTCGTACAGCTCCGGGCGGCGCAGACGGGTGCGCTCCCGGCTCTGTTCCCCGCGCCATGCATCGATCTTCTGGTGGTCGCCGCCCAGCAGCACCTGCGGCACGGCGCGGCCTTCCCACACCTCGGGGCGGGTGTACTGGGGGTACTCCAGCAGGCCGTCCCAGTAGCTTTCTTCCTCGTAGCCCTTCTGCTCAGCCAGCACGCCGGGCTTCAGGCGCAGCACACTGTCCGCCACCACAAGGCTGGCCAGCTCGCCGCCGGTGAGGATATAGTCCCCGATGGAGATCTCCTCATCCGCAAAGGCGTCGATGACCCGCTCGTCGATGCCCTCATAGTGGCCGCAGACCAGGGTGAGGTTGTCGTACTGGGCCAGCCGCCGGGCGTGCTCCTCGGTATAGCGCTGCCCACCTGCCGTCAGGAATACTATATGCGGCGCAGGCCGTCCCTGTTCCTGCACTTCCTTCTGGACTGCCCGCAGGCAGTCGGCGATGGGCTGGGCGTAGAGCACCATGCCGCAGCCGCCGCCGTAGGGGTAGTCGTCGGTCTGCTTCTGCTTGTTGAGGGTGTAATCCCGGATCTGATGGCAGTGGGTCTCGATGCAGCCGCGCCTGGCTGCGCGGCCGATGATGCTGGCGTCCAGCACCTGCTGGCACATCTCAGGGAAAAGGGTCACGATGTCCACACGCATTCCCATCGCTCACTCCTCCTCCCGCTCACTGTCGAAATCGTCGTCCAGCAGGCCCGGGATGGGGGTGACGAGGAGATAGCCTTCCGGCGGGTTGCGCTCTTTGAGAAAGGCGTCCACGCCGGGGAACATATATTCCCTGCCGCTGGGGGACTTGACCGTATAGATGTCCTGTGCGCCGGGGTGGTCCACGCTGGTGACGACGCCGTACACCTTGCCGGTGTCGGCGTCCCGCACCTCGCAGCCGATGAGGTCGGCCACATACCACCGGCCCTCGGGCAGGGTGGCGTCGCTGCGGTCGAAGTAGAACACCTGACCCCGCAGGGCGCGGGCGGCGTCCATATCGTTCACGCCCTCCAGCTGGAGCAGCGCCATCTGCCCCTGCGGGCGGATGGAGATGATGTTATAGCACCTGCCGCCCTTTGCCGAAGCATAGAGACGGCCCGTCTTTTTGAGGAAATCCACGCCGTCGCACCACAGCTCCAGCTTCATTTCGCCGCGCACACCGTGGGTGGTGACGACCTTGCCTGCTTCCAGATATTGCTGCATAAATTTGCTCCTGTATTATAAGGTTCGTGTGTAGGTGCGCCCTCCGGCAGCTGCCTGCTATCGGCGATAGCAGCGCACTACCGTTTACGGCAGCAAGAGCTTCCCTCGTCCAGCGTAGGCCTGACCGGCACGCCAGTGCCTCTCCCTATGGGAGAGGTGTCACCGAAGGTGACGGAGAGGGCAAGCCCGTTCATAAATCAAAAAGGCCCTTTGCCATTACAGCAAAGGGCCTGTAGGGTGCTTAGTCGATCTCAACAAGGACCTTTTCATCGACCCGCACAGCAGCCGCGCGCATCACCACACGAATGGCTTTTGCGATCCGGCCCTGCTTGCCGATGACACGGCCCATATCTCCCTCTGCCACGCTCAGGTGGTAGACGATGGTGCCGTCCTCACGGGGGGCGTCCACCGTGACCTTGACGGCGTCCTTATCCTCCACGAGGCCGCGGGCAACTGCCAGCAACAGCTCCTGCATGAGTCAGCCCTCCACCTTACAGAATGTTGGACTTCTTCAGCAGCACGCGAACGGTGTCGGTGGGCTGAGCGCCGTTGGCGATCCAGGCCTTAGCCTTCTCGCCGTCGATGCTCACGACAGAGGGCTCCTGGTTGGGGTCGTAAGTGCCGATCTCCTCGATGAAACGGCCATCGCGGGGGAAGCGGCTGTCAGCAACAACAACACGATAGAAGGGAGCCTTCTTGGCGCCGACGCGGCGCAGACGAATCTTAACTGCCATGGTAATATCCTCCAAAAATTTCTTGTTCCCCGGTTTGCGGGGATTAAATCTATCTGTACAACCCCACAGCGGGGTGTATACCGGAATTATTTCATGCCTCTGAAGGCACCCGGGCTGCCCATCAGGCCGCCCAGCTTGCGTGCAAAGCCCTTGGGGCTCTTTTTGAGCTGCTTCATCATCTTCTGCATCATCTCAAACTGCTTGAGCAGCTTGTTGACGTCGGACACCTGAGTGCCGCTGCCCGCAGCGATGCGGCGCTTGCGCTTTGGGTTGATGATGGAGGGGTCCTCGCGCTCGGCCTTGGTCATCGAGTAGATCATGGCCTCGATGCGGTCGAAGGCTTTCTCGTCGATCTGGCTGGCGTCGATGCCGGACATGCCGGGCATCATGCTCAGCATGGCACCCGCGCCGCCCATCTTGCGGATCTGGGCGAACTGGGCCAGCATATCGTTCATATCGAACTTGTTTTCCATCATCCGCTTGGCGGTCTCTTCGGCCAGCTTCTCGTCGGCGGCATCCTGTGCGCGCTCGATGAGGCTCAGCACATCGCCCATGCCGAGGATCCGGCCTGCCATGCGGGAGGGATGGAAGACTTCGAGATCATCCAGCTTTTCGCCGGTACCCTGGAACTTGATGGGCTTGCCGGTGACGGACAGCACCGAGAGGGCTGCGCCGCCGCGGGTATCGCCGTCGGTCTTGGTGAGGATGATGCCGTCGATGCCGACCGTTTCGTTGAAGGTCTTGGCGACATTCACGGCGTCCTGACCGGCCATGGCGTCCACGACCAGCAGAGTCTCGTCCACGGGGACAGCCTCTTTGATCTGGACCAGCTCCTGCATCAGCACTTCGTCGATCTGCAGGCGGCCTGCGGTATCGAGGATGATGATGTCGTTGCCGTAGTCCTTGGCGTGGGCCAGCGCCTTTTTGGCGATGGCCGGCGGTTTTTCTCCGGGCAGGGTGAAGACCGGCGCACCGGCCTGTTTGCCCACCACCTGCAGCTGGTCGATAGCGGCCGGACGGTAGATGTCACAGGCCACCAGCATCGGGCGGCGGCCCTGCTTGATGTAGTATTTTGCAAGCTTTGCTGCATGGGTCGTCTTACCGTTGCCCTGCAGGCCGCAGAGCATGATGATGGTCTGACCCTTGTTCTTGATGACCAGACGAGGCGCTTCCTCGCCGCCCATCAGGGCGACCAACTCCTCGTTGACGATCTTGACGACCTGCTGGGCAGGGGTCAGGCTCTCCATGACCTCCTGTCCCATGGCGCGCTCGGAGACCTTTGCGCAGAAGTCCTTCGCCACCTTGTAGTTGACGTCGGCTTCCAGCAGGGCCATCCGGACCTCGCGCATGGCGGCTTTGATGTCCGCCTCGCTCAGTTTGCCGTGGCCGCGCAGCTTTTTGAACACACCGGCAAGGCGGTCGGTCAAAGATTCAAATGCCATTGTTCGGTGCTCCTCTCAAATCAGTTTTCAGCTCTCATTCACCTCGTCGATGGAGCGGATGAGCCCCAGCATCTTGTTCAGAGCGGCGGCATACTCGGTGGTGGTCAGCCGGGCGTTCGGGCCGGTGCATTCAAACCGGGCGTCGATGACCAGCTGCTCCAGCTCTTCCAGCGTCTGCTGCACCCGGCGGTACCGGGCCGCGAAGCCGACCTTTTCTTCCAGCTCCTTGAGGGCCGTTTCGCCATGCTTGATGGCGTCCCGCGCCCCCTGCCGGGTGATGCCGAAGTTTTCTCCGATCTCGCTGAGGGAGAGGTCATCGTTGTAATACTGGCGCAGCATCTCGCGCTGTTTGGGCGTGAGCACTTCGCCGTAAAAATCGAGCAGATAGCCCATTTCAAAGTCTTTTGCCATGTTCTGTCCTGCTCTGACCTCCGCTGTTTGTAAAGTTTTTTTGCTTTACATACGGAGTATAGCAGACGGGGTGTCCCTTGTCAAGGACTTTTTGCGTCATTTTGCCAAATTTTCTCCCGATTTTTCTCTTTTCTGCCCAAGCCCCGCTTGACGCTTTCTCTCCTTTGCGTTAAAGTTATAGGCGTAAGCTTTCCCCCGGACGCGAAAGGAGACCGCCCGTGCCTATCTACCCCAACATCTACCAGACCCTGCTGCCCGGCCCCATCGTCGAGCTGCGGGGCTATCTTGCGGCCTGCGGGCTGCGGGGGCGGCTGTACGCCTATCTGAACTACAACGGCCCCACCGGCACGGCGCGGGACGAGCTGGCTGAGGGGATGCTGGCGCTGGCCCTTGAGCGCGGGGCGCTGACCCCCGGCCAGACCATCGTGGAGGCCGTGTCAGGGCCTTTTGCCACAGCGCTGACGCTGGCGGGGCTGACCGCGGGCCACCCGGTGACGCTGGTCATGCCGGAGGACGCCCCCGCCATGCGGCAGGAGAGCCTGCTCCGCCTCGGAGCGCAGATCATCCATACCCCGGCCCAGGCGGGCCCTGCAGGCGCACGGGCGCTGGCAAAAGCCACCGCCGCCGAAAAGGGCTGGTACTATATGGACTGGCTCAACAACGACGACAACCCCACCTATCACCGCCGGGTGACGGGGCCTGCACTGGTGCGCTCCATCGCGCGGGAGGGTTCCAGCATCGTGGACAGCATCGTCATCGGCGTGGGCAGCGGCGGCACCATCACCGGCGTGGGCGAAACGGTCAAGGCGTGGACGAATGACGTCCGCATCGTAGCCGTGGAGCCTTATGAGAGTCAGGCCCTGAGCAGCGGCCTCACCGGCTCCCATGGCATCCCGGACATCGGCTTCGGCCTCGTTCCCGGCAACTACAACTCCTATGTAGTGGACAACATCGCTGCCGTCACCACCGCCGATGCCGTCCGGGCGGCGCAGCGGGTCCTGCGCACCGATGCCATCCCGGCCTCCCCCAGCGCAGGTGCCGCCCTTCACGCAGCGGCCCAGCTTATCGCAAACGGCAAAAGCCGTTCGGCACTGGCCGTGTTCAGCGCACGCCAGAACATACTATAAAAAGGAAACGAGAAGGAATCCATGACAAAAGACATGACGACCGGAGCCATCACGCCTCTTCTGGTCAAATTCACCATCCCGCTGGTGCTGGGCAACCTGTTCCAGCTCACTTATAACGCCGCCGACAGCATCATCGTGGGCAAATTTGTCGGCGAAGACGCCCTTGCCGCCGTCGGCACCTCCAACCCGCTGATGACGCTGGCCATCCTCTTCATCAACGGTCTCTGCCTCGGTGCCGGCATCCTTGTCAGCACGGCCTATGGTGCCGGAGACACCCAGCGCGTAGAGCGTCAGGTCTCCACCACTGCCATCGCAGGCACGGTGTTCTCGCTGGTCTTTTCGGCCCTCTGCGTCCTGCTGGCGACGCCGCTGCTCCGGCTGATGCAGGTGCCGGAAGAGATCCTGCCCATCGCGGTGCAGTACCTACGCATCGTCTTTGCGGGCCTCATCTTCACCTTCTTTTACAACTTTCTCGCCGCCACCATGCGGGCGCTGGGCGACAGCAAGAGCGCCCTTTACTTTCTGATGATAAGCTCGGTGCTGAACATCGGCGGCGACCTCTTCTTTGTCGAGGTGCTGGGCTGGGGCAGCGAAGGCTGCGCCCTCTCCACCGTCCTCAGCGAGGCGCTCTGCTGTGTGCTCTGCGTCGTCTACATCCAGTTCAAAGTTCCCGTCCTTCAGCTGGGGCGGCGCTGGTTCGTCTTTGACGGCTCTCTGCTGCGCAGCACCGTCCAGTACGGCTGGACCAGTGCCATGCAGCAGGCCACCGTCCAGCTGGGCAAGATCGCCGTGCAGGCCATCGTCAACACTCTGGGCATCAACGCAATGGCCGCTTTCACCGCCGCCAGCCGGGTGGACGACTTCACCTATATGCCCCAGCAGAACATCGCCCACGCCATGACCACCCTGATGGCCCAGAACCACGGTGCCGACAAAAAGGAGCGGGTGCGTCAGGGCTTTTTCTGCGGCCTGCGCATCGAGCTCATCTACGGTTTCTGCCTGATGGCCGTCTGCCTGCTCTTCGCCCGCCCCATCATCTCCCTCTTCGTGGATGACCCCGCCGTCATCGACCTGGGCGTCAAGTTCCTGCGGTGCGCCTCCCTCTTCTACCTGATGCCCGGCGTGACCAACGGCATCCAGGGCGGCTTCCGCGGCCTCGGCGATTTGAAGATCACCCTGAACAGCAGTATGCTCAACATGGGCTTCCGCGTGGCCGCCGCCGCTGTGCTGGTGCTGGTGCTCAAGGTCGATCTGCAGATCATGCCCGTGAGCTACGGCATCGGCTGGCTGTCCATGCTGATCTATGAGCTGCCCCTGCTCATCCGCTACATGAAAGAGGACAAGCTTTAACTCCGAAAAAAGAGCAGGGCGTGCAGCCATAGGGCTGCACGCCCTGCTCTTTTTCGCTTTCAGGCCATTTACAAGAAGTTACTTATTCTTGTACATTTCCTCGTAGTATTTCTGATAGTTGCCGCTGGTGATGTGCTCCATCCACTCCTCGTGGTCGAGGTACCAGTCGATGGTCAGGACGATGCCCTTCTCGAAGGGAGTCTCAGGATACCAGCCAAGGTCGTTCTTGATCTTGGTGGGGTCGATGCCATAGCGGCGGTCATGGCCCAGACGGTCAGCGACGTGCTTGATGAGGTCTTCGCTGATGCCGTCGTCCTTCAGGCGGTCGTGCAGCTGCTCGATGATGGTCTTGACGATGAAGATGTTGGGGCGCTCGTTGTGGCCGCCGACATTGTAGACCTCGCCCACCTTGCCGCCGTTGCAGACCATATCAATGGCCTTGCAGTGGTCCTCAACGTACAGCCAGTCGCGGATCTGCATACCGTCACCGTAGACGGGCAGCTGCTTGTGGTGCTTGACGTTGTTGATCATCAGCGGGATGAGCTTCTCGGGGAACTGGTAGGGGCCGTAGTTGTTGGAGCAGCGGGTGATGTTGATGGGCATACCGTAGGTATCGTGGAATGCCATGACGAACATATCAGCGCTGGCCTTGGAGGAAGAGTAGGGGCTGTGGGGGCAGAGCGGGGTGGTCTCCATGAAGAAGCCCTCAGCGCCCAGAGCGCCGTAGACCTCATCGGTGGACACCTGCAGATACTTCTTGCCCTCTTTCCAGGTCTTGGCGTCGGCGTCGTACCAGGCTTCCTTGGCGCGCTGCAGCAGGTTGACGGTGCCCATCACGTTGCTCTGGACGAAAATTTCAGGGTTCTTGATGGAGCGGTCAACATGGCTCTCAGCGGCAAAGTTGATGACGTAATCGAAATCGTACTTTGCAAACAGGCTCTCGACCAGCTCCTTGTCGCAGATGTCGCCCTGCACGAAGACATGGCGGGGGTCGCCCTCAACGTCCTTCAGGTTCTCGAGGTTGCCGGCGTAGGTCAGCTTGTCGAGGTTGACCAGCAGGATCTCGGGGTACTTCTTGAGCATATAATGCACAAAGTTGGAACCGATAAAACCGGCGCAGCCGGTGATAAGATATTTTTTCATAAATTTCCTCTTTTATTTTCTGCAATTACTCCGCAGTTTCATTATTTTCACCAGTGGACAGACAATCTGCAATCTGACCCAGTGTCGAGTCCATGGAAGCCAGAATTTCATTGTTCGCTTTTGTATATTCCACTAAATCTGCAAATGAATACAACGCCCATACAGAAAGCATCGACAAAAACCAAACAACAACTGCAACGATTACCCCGAGCAGTAATCCTACCGCATTATTATCTGTAGCAGCTGCGGCAGAATAAATAACCGCGCCTAAAACAATCGCAACAACACTGAAAAACACGCCTTGAATCGTCGCCCATGTTTTCAGTTTCTTTTCTGACTGGTTAAACATAATCTTTTTCCTCACAAAAGCCAATTAAGCTTTCATCCCGTTGTCGCCGTCCCAGTGCTCGAAGAAGCAGGCCAGCGCGTCCTTCCAGTCGCGGACGTCGTTGCCGACGGTGCAGCGGAGCATCCGGTTGTCCAGAGCGCTCCACTTGGGGCGGTCGGCGCTGTCCGGATGCTTTGCCTTGTACTCCTCGCTGGTGCAGGGAGCCACGGTGGCGTCCACGCCGGACAGGCGGATGATCTCCGATGCGAAATCATACCAGGAGCAGATGCCCTCACCGGTGCAGTGATACAGGCCGTACTCGTGGGTCACGCAGAGCTGCAGGATCTCGTGGGCCAGATCGACGGCGTTGGTCGGGTTGCCGCACTGGTCGTTGACGACTTCCAGCTTGCCGAACTTTTTGCCGGCGTTCACGATGGTCTTGACAAAGTTTTTGCCGTAGTAGCTGTAGAGCCATGCCGTGCGGACGATGAAGTGGCGGTGGCAGAACTGCTCCACATACTTCTCACCCATGAGCTTGGTGGAGCCGTAGGCGCTGATGGGGCCGGGAATGGTGGCCTCATCCTGCGGGATGCCGCCGTTCTCGCGGCCGGAGAAGACGTAGTCCGTAGAGACGTGTACCAGACGGGCGCCGGTCTTGGTGGCGGCCTGTGCCAGATTGCGGGGGCCGATGGCGTTGGCCTTGAAGGCAGTGTCATGGTTCACCTCGCAGCCGTCCACGTTGGTGAAAGCGGCGCAGTTGATGATGACGTCCGGGCGCTGACGGCGGATGAAGTCATCCACCATCTTGTAGTTGGTGATGTCCAGCTCCGGCAGGTCCACCGGAATGACCGTGGCGCTCACCAGCTTCTCGGGGATGGGGCCAAGCTCACTGCGGCCTTCCCGGAGCTGCTTGATGATCTCGGTGCCAAGCTGGCCTCTGCAGCCGGTAACAATGATTTTCATGCGGATACCGCCTCTCTTAATACTTCAGTTTGCCGTCGGCCACATTCTTGAGGTGCTGGCCGTAGGGGCTCTTGCCGTAGCGCTCTGCGCTTTCCAGCAGGGTATCGCGGTCGATCCAGCCGTACTTGAATGCGATCTCCTCAGGGGCGCTGATCTTGATGCCCTGACGCTTCTCGATCATCCGCACAAAGTCGGCTGCCTCCACGAGGCTGTCCATCGTGCCGGTGTCCAGCCATGCAAAGCCGCGGCCCAGCAGCTGGACGTCCAGCTCATCCTGCTTGAGGTACATATCGTTCAGGGTCGTGATCTCCAGCTCACCGCGGGCGGAGGGCTTGACCTGCTTTGCCATCTTGACGACTTCCTTGTTGTAGAAGTACAGGCCGGTGATGGCGTAGTTGCTCTTGGGATGCTGGGGCTTCTCCTCGACGCTCAGCACCTTGCCGTTTGCGTCGAACTCCACGATGCCGAAGCGCTCGGGGTCCGGCACATAGTAGCCGAAGACGGTGCAGCGGCCCTTGTTCTCGGCGTTGGAGACAGCATTCTTCAAAATCTTGGAGAAGCCGTTGCCGTAGAAGATGTTGTCGCCCAGGATCATTGCGCAGCAGTCGTCGCCGATGAACTCTTCACCGAGGATGAAAGCCTGAGCCAGGCCGTCCGGGGACGGCTGGACCTTATATTGCAGATGGATGCCGTACTGGCTGCCATCGCCCAGCAGCGCCTCGAAGCGGGGCGTGTCGGTGGGGGTCGAGATGATGAGGATGTCCTGGATGCCCGCCAGCATAAGGGTGGACAGAGGATAATAGATCATCGGCTTGTCGTAGACGGGCAGCAGCTGTTTGCTGGTGACCATCGTCAGCGGATAGAGCCGGGTGCCGGCACCGCCGGCCAGAATGATACCTTTCATTTTTGTGCACTCCTTATATTATGAAATAAAAAAGTTGTGCAGCTTGTACAAGGCCTGGCAGCGTATCCGCCGGGTCCTGTATGGATTCAAAGCGGAGCTGCGTCCGCTGTAAACAATGTTGGTGGTAATACGCCGCCAGCCGCCGGGCTTCCCGCGCCACGCGCGCTGGCAGGATCTCGCTATGCACTGCTGGCAGGCTTGCGATAGTATTACACCTTATTCTACTATCAAATCGAAAAAAAAGCAAGGAAAGAGCGCCCTCCGCAAAAATTTTTGCGGAGGGCGCTCTTTTGTTTCATCAGCAAAGGCTCAGAACTTGAACCCCCACTTGTGGAAATACCGCAGCAGGCTCCCGGTCTGCCACAAAAAGGGCTTGAGGCTGCGGTGGGCCGCACGATGCCACGCATGGATGGCGGTGTACTGCGGCACGAGGTAGGCTTTGCCGGTGGTGCGCATCTTCTGGGTCAGGTCGGCATCCTCCACATACATGAAGTAGTGCTCATCGAAGCCGCCCACGGCCTTGAACTCCGCCGTCCGCACGGCGGAAAAGCTGCCGGTGCAGAACTCGATCTCAACGGGAGCGGACAGATCCTCCCCCTCCATCAAATACGCACGGTTATATTTCTCCCAGAATTTCAAAAACGGCAGCTGGCGGTAGACCATGGGCCGCAGCGCACAGCGCCGCAGCGGCAGGCTCTGGGGACGGCCATCCGGGAAGCGCAGCCCCGGCCGGGCCATCACAGCATCCGGGTGGGCGGCCATCCAGTCGGCCAGGTCGCTGAGGGTATCAGCAGTGAGTTGGATGTCCGGGTTCAGGATGAAGTGATAGTCGCTCGTCAGCTCCGGCAGGACGGTGTTGTGTCCGGTGCCGAAACCGCCGTTCTCCTTGCGGCAGCGCACCTCGACTTTCTGGCCGGGCTGAGTGCTCAAAGCGCCGCCCTTCACGGCGGCTTCCAGACGTGCGCCGCTGCCGTCGGGGCTGGCGTTGTCCACCAGATAGAGGGTCAGCGGGTGGCGGCGGGTGTATTGCAGCACCGTCTGCGCCGCCTTGAGGGCTTCGTCACAGCCGTTATAGACAACGATACAGGCAGAGAGTTCCAAGTTTTATGCTCCTCATTTTTCTAGCTCAGACCTTTCCGCCATGCCAAGGGCTCCCCTTTTTAGGGGCAACAATGACGACCGCCGCCAGTGGCGGAAGCAGGGAGTCATTGTTGGGGCAGCGGCCAGCAATACGCAAGCAAAGTGAAGCGGATGCTGGGTGCCGCAACCCGGTCTTGGCGAGCGAAGCGAGACTGAGAGGTTGTTCCTCTTTTATTTATTCCAGCGGTAATATCTTCAGGCTGAAATCTTCGCGCTGGATGTCGAAGTTGGGGTTGGTGCAGGGGTCGCCTGCAGCCAGCAGGTCGCCCCAGCGGGCCTGAAAACGCAGCACCTCGCCCTGAAAACGCTTCTGCTTTTCGGGGTTGTCCTCCATGCCGCGGCTCTTGCTCTCGTAGTGGTAGAGCTGGGCAAACGGAGTGAAGACGTTGGTGTAGCCTGCCTGACGGACGCGGACGCAGAAGTCCACATCGTTGAAGGCCACGGCATAGCTCTCGTCCAGACCGCCCACTTCGTCGTAGATCTCCTTGCGGATGAGCAGGCAGGCGGCGGTGTCGGCGTAGACGTCCTGCACATAGTTCAGGCGGCCCATATAGCCGTCGGAGCTGGCAGGATAGTACTTGTGCAGATGGCCCGCCACGCCGCCGATGCCGAAGCCGACACCGGCGTGCTGGATGGTGTCATCCGGGTAGAGCAGCTTGGCACCCACGCAGCCCACCCGCTTCTGCTGGGCGTACATGACCATCTCTTCCAGCCAGGCGGCGGTGATGACCTCGGTGTCGTTGTTGAGCAGAAGCAGATACTCACCGGTGGCGAACTTCTCGCCGAAGTTGTTCAGGGCACTGTAGTTGAAGCCCTTGCCCTCCCAGGTGACGACCTTGAGGTTATCGGGGTGCTCTTTCTGCATCCGCTCGTAGGTGCGGAAGGTCTCAGGGGCCTTGCTGTTGTTCTCGATGAGGATGATCTCAAAATCCGGGTAGGTGGTGCGGGCGTAGATGGACTCCACGCAGGTCACCAAGTCGCGGATGTGGTCGCAGGTGGGGATGAGGATGCTCACCCGGCCCGGATGGTCGATGGTATAATCGGTCTTGTAGTAGCCCGGCGTACCCGGGATGAGGGACACATCGTCCACGGCCACGCCGCAGCGGGCGTAATGAGCCTTGAGGGCAGCAATGCCCGCGTCGATGCAGTAGGTCTTGGCGGAGATGTCGCTGGCCGTGCTGCCGGGGCTGGAACGCCAGTAATAGAGGGCGTGGGGGATGTGGACGATCTTCCGGGCCGTCTCGGTCAGGCGGAGGAAGAGCTCGTAATCCTGACTGCCGTTGTACTCCATCCGCTCCGGGCCGCCTGCGGCGTCCATCAGCCGGCGGCTGAAGAGGGTCAGGTGGCAGATATAGTTGTTGGAGCGGAGGTTGTCCAGCATGAAGTCCGGCTTGAAGTGGTAGAGCACCACATTCTCCACCTTGCCCTCGAAGGTCGCCTCATCGGTATAGACGAAGTCGGCTCCCTGCTCGGCGATGGCCTTGGCGGCGTACCAGAGGGCGCAGGGATGGAGGATGTCGTCGTGGTCCAGCAGGGCGATGAAGTCGCCGGTGGCCATCTCGATGCCTTTGTTGGTGTTGCCGGGGATGAGCTCATTCTTCTCCAGCTTCCTGTAGCGGATACGAGGGTCCACAGCGGCGCGCTGCTGCACCATCTCGCCCACGCCCGGGGCAGTGCCGGCGTCCACACAGCAGAGCTCCCAGTTGCGGTAGGTCTGGTTCACAACGGAATCCAGCAGCTCTTCGAGGAAGTCCAGCGGGGTGTTGTAGAGCGGCACCACGATGCTGATCTTGGGGCCTGCGGGCTGGTCGCCTGCCTGCCGCACCAGCAGTTCCACCGGTGCGAACCGGTCGGCGCGCATGACTTTGCCCGGGAAGAGGGCAGCGTACTCGCGGCGGGCGCGGGCCAGTTCCCGCACACCCTCGATGCCGCCGCTGCGCAGCTCCCGCAGGAGCACGAAGAAGGGCAGAGTGTGCCAGAGCTGGCGGCTCTTGCTGACGACATAGCGCATGGGCCAGGTCATCTTCCAGAACTTCGAGCCGGTCACCTCGCCCAGTGTCTTTTCCAGCTGCTGCTCGTGGCTGCGGCTGAGCGAAAGGTCGCTGCGCAGCCGGGCGATGAGCTCAGCTTCCTCGCCACTGGTGCGCTCGGCGCGCACCATCCGGTCACGCAGGATGTCCATTTCCATCTCGTAGCCCCGCACCATCTTCAGCTGAGTGGGCTGGCTGGTGCAGAACAGCGCCGACTGCTGAGCGCGGCCCTTGCTGCGCCAGCCAAAATCGCGGAAATACCCTCTCTGGGCCAGCTGCTCGGCCCAGCCCGCCATAACGGTGCTCTCATCGCTCACCAGCAGCACCCGGGCGGGCAGGGTCTCGGGCAGCGTTTCCCACGCGGGGTCTGCCACCACAAGAAGCTCTGCCTCAGAGCCCTCTGTCCACTCCTCTGCCTCCACACCTGCACGGTGCAGGGCCTTGGCCAGCAGGGACATCTGCTCTCCCAGCAGGGCCGCCGAGGCGGGGTTTGCCTCCTCCTCGATGCGCTGCGCCAGTGCGCGGCAGCGCTCCCGCTCCCGCTTTTCTTTCTTTTCCTTCTCCAACTGCATTCCGTTCTCTCCAACTGTTGTTCTTTATCGTATCGCTCCCGCTTCCGGAGCGTGAAACGCGAAATCGTCCGTCTCTTGTGTACAAGCGTGTACAGTATACCAAATCACGTCTCATTTGAGAAGTATTTTGCGCAATTCCTTTTGATTTTTTACATGCCCAGCAGGCGGCGCAGCCAGCCGAACAGACCGCCGCCGGAGCTCGTGCCGCTGCCCACCGTCCGAATGGAAACGCCGGAGTAGTAGTGCTTCAGGATGTCGCGGTAGCCCATCCCCTCCTCGGCGGCGTAGCCCACGGCGCCGCACTGGCTCATGCCCACGCCGTGGCCGAAGCCGTAGTAGTACATACAGGGTACACCCGCTGCATCCGTGCTGAAATCGAAGCAGTAGCGGGAGGACACGAACTGGCCGATATAGCGGTAGCTGCGGCCATTGGACACCAGCGTATTGTACTGGACGAAGCCGCCGAGGTCTTTGTGGGTGGTGTCGGCGCTCTGGTAGGGCTCGCCGGTGCGGCTGTCGTTGTACTCGACATAGTCATAATCCTTGCCGATGATGCGGCGCATCTTCTCGTGGTACTGGCGCTCATAGGGGCTTTCCACGCTCTTGAGATACGGCACATCCGAGCCCCAGGCGTCGAGGCTGGAGCAGGTGCCGTAGACGCCGGTCTGGGTGTTGTAGCCTGCGCTGGCCGACCAGACGGCGTCGATGACGCTGCCGTTGTAGGTCAGCACCTCATCCTTCACCGACTCCACCGCCTTGCGGATGGCCGACCGGGCCGAGGACGGGATGTCCTCCACGGGGGTGTAGATGAGAGCGTTGGCCGAGGAGCCGTACTGCTTATGGTACTCGAGGTAGGAGTGGATGGCCACGGCCTGGGCCTTCCACGCCTCCTGCGCGGCACTGGCGCTGACATAGCTGCCGATGGAGCCAAGCTCGGTGTAGGTGATGCCCACCAGGCAGTCCACGAGGTCCAGCGACACGTTCCGGCGCAGGCCCTTGCCCTTGATGTTCAGATAGGGCAGTGTAATTTTATCTTTGGAGCCGAAGAGCCAGCTCAGACAATTTTCCTCTTCCTCAGGGATAAGGGTGGTGTTTGCACCGCCAATGGTGGTGGCACCGGGTGCGGCATCCTCGGCGAACGCCGCCGGGACAGCCACGCACAGCATCACAGCTGCCAGCACCAGCGCCGCCAGACGGCGCGCGAAACTCAGACTCTGCTTCACGGTCATTTCCTCCTGTGGTTTCTGGTTCTTTTCATAGTTGTTATCAGTGTAACACACTGCGCCCCCGACGGCAAGGACGGAAGTTGTGCAAAAATGTGAAAAGACGCCTTTGCAAGCCGCCGGAATTATGATACAGTATAGCATGAGATGATATGCCCCCTTTGGCGGGCATGACAGGGAGGGCCGGAATGGACAGCAGAGAGTTATATCCCAGCGACGAGCAGCGGCGCCGCATCATGGACTTTATCATGGCGGCGGGCGAGACACTGCTGGAAAACGGAGCAGAGGTCTTCCGGGTGGAGCAGACGATGGAGATCATGGCCCGCAGCTTCCATCTGCGGGAGTTCCACGTCTACGTGCTGACCAACGGCATCTTCGCCAGCGCCGGCACGGCAGAGATCGCCGAAGTGCGGAACGTCCCGGTGCGGACGACCCACTTAGGCCGGGTGGCCGCGGTGAACGCCCTTTCCCGCGAGATAGCAGCCGGGGGCGTCACACTGGACGAGGCTGAACACTGCCTGGCCGATGCCCGGCGCATCCCCTTCCCCAAGGGCAAGACCCAGCTCCTCGCCGGGATGAGCGGCACAGCCTGTTTTGCGCTCATCTTCGGCGGCACGATACGCTCGGCACTGGCGGCAGCGGCAGCGGGTCTCATCGTCAGCGGCTATCTGCTGCTCTGTGAAAATCGGAGGCTTTCCAACGGCTTCCGCAAGATCTCGGCGGCAGCGCTCATTACCTTGGTCTGCATTCTGGGATGCCATCTGCTGGACACTGAGGCCAGCCACGCCATCATCGGCGCCCTGATGATATTGACCCCCGGCATCGCCTTCACCATGGGCATCCGGGACTTCGTGCAGGGCGACTACCTCTCCGGCACCATCCGGATGATAGACGCCCTGCTCATCGCGGCCAGCATCGCCATCGGCACCGGCCTCGTGCTGAGCCTTACTTCGATCCTGACGGGGGTGACGGTGGTATGATGACCTTGACAAGCACACAGATCGGCCAGCTGGCGGCGCAGTTCTTTCTGGCCGGGGCGGGAACGCTGAGCTTCGCCGTCCTCTTCGCCTGCCCCCGGCGCACCCTCCCCTGCTGTGCGCTGGTGGGCGCAGTGGGCTGGTTCGTCTACGAGCTGGCTGTCTTATACGGGGCCGACGCGGCGGCAGCCTCCCTCATCGCGGTCATCCCGCTGTCGCTGGCGGCACGTATCTGCGCCGTGCTGCTCAAGACGCCGGTGACGGTCTTTCTGCTGACCGGCATCTTCCCGCTGGTCCCCGGCGCGGGCATCTACTACACCGCCTACTATTTCATCCAGGGCGAGAATGCCCTTTCTCTGGCCAACGGCATCTCCACCTTCAAGGTCGCCGTCACGCTGGCTGTGGGCATCGCGCTGGTGCTGGGTCTGCCCATGCCCAGCGGCCACGCCTGGAAGCGGAAATAGATCCCTGTCTCCCTTGTGCGGCTCTTTCGCCGGTGCTATAATCAAATCATACTTAATATAGAGGAGTGTCTGCCGATGTCTATTATGGAAACGCTCAACACCCGCCGCACCTACCGCCGCTTCGCCCAGAAACCGGTGCCGCAGGATGTGGTGGACGATATGGTGGAGGCCCTGCGCCTGTCGTCCTGCGGCGCGAACCGTCAGGCCGTGAAGCTGGTGGTGGTGCAGAGCCCTGAGATGGTGAAAAAGGTCCATCCGCTGGTCAAGTGGGCCGCCTATCTGCCGCCGGAGCAGGGTGTTCCCAAAGCCGACGAGCAGCCTGTGATGTATCTGGCCGTCGTGCAGGACAGCTCCATCCCCGGCGACCTGAACACCGACACCGGCATCGCGCTGGCGAACATCACCCTCGCCGCATGGGCCAAGGGCGTGGGCAGCTGCATCATGGGTGCCATCAACAAGCCTGCCTTGAGCGAGCTGCTGGGCATCGCCGCGCCGGACAAGCTGGCGTTCATGGTCGCTCTTGGCTGCCCCACTCATGCCGCCAGGGTCGTACCGATGACGGAGGAGACCGGCATCAAGTATTATCTCGATGAGAACGGTGACTACTGCGTGCCGAAGCGGAGCGTGGAAGAGCTGGCGCGGACGGTTTAACCTCTCCGTCAGCGCTGGCGCGCTGCCACCTCCCCTATCGAGGGGAGGCCTTGGCAAGCCGGGTCACTCTGCGCTGACTGCTGAAAGCTTTCAGTGGCGTAAAATGCCGGGCCTCGCTGCAGAGGGCAGCAACTTCTGGACAACGCATTTTGTCAAGCTGCCGTGAATCCAGGCAGCAGGGCACTACAGCTCCCGATAAATCAAGCCTTGCTCGTCCAGCGTAAGCCTGACCGACATGCCAAGGGCTCCCCTGATAGGGGAGCTGTCTGCGAAGCAGACTGAGAGGTTCTGCATATATACATCGTTCTCAAGCTTTATTCTGCATAATTGTTTGCAATTCGGTTTCAATTTGATGGAATTTTTGCACAACACTTGACTTTTCAAATTGTACAACCTATACTAAACACGCTCTCTGATTTTTCGATGAATCGCATCGCAGCAGAGAGATGCAAACGATATGCACATAAAGAGGAGTGTTTGAATATGAAAAAGATCTCTCGCCGCAGCTTCCTGGCTGCCGCCGCTGTTTCCGCTGCTGCTCTGGCTCTGACCGCCTGCGGCGGCTCTGCCTCCACTGCTTCTTCCGCTGCTGCAAGCTCTGTGGCTGCTTCTTCTGAGGCTGCTTCCACCAGCGCTGCCGCTGCTGAGCTGACCACCGTTGAGGCCGGCAAGCTGACCATGGCCACCAACGCCACCTTCCCTCCCTACGAGATGACCACCGACGCCGGCACCATTGAGGGCATCGATGTGGACACCGCACAGGCCATTGCCGAGAAGCTGGGCCTGGAGCTGCAGATCGACGACATGGATTTTGACGCCGCTCTGCTCAGCGTGCAGCAGGGCAAAGCCGACATCGCCATGGCAGGCATCACTGTCACCGACGAGCGGATGGCTGTGATGTCCTTCTCCGACAGCTACGCCACCGGCATCCAGTCCATCATCGTTCCCGAGGGTTCTGACATTGCTTCTCCCGACGATCTGGCCGGCAAGAAGATCGGCACCCAGCGCGGCACCACCGGCTACCTGTACTGCTCCGACGACTTTGGCGAGGACGCCGTGGTGGCCTACGACAACGGCCTGACCGCTGTACAGGCCCTGAACAACGGCCAGGTGGACGCTGTGGTCATCGACAACGAGCCCGCCAAGGCCTATGTGGAGTCCAACCCCGGCCTGAAGATCCTGGACACCAGCTACGCCGAGGAGGACTACGCCATTGGCATGAACAAGAGCAACACCGCTCTGCTGGAGGCTGTGAACGCCGCTCTGGAGGAGCTGAAGGCCGACGGCACCCTGCAGGCCATCGTGGACAAGTACATCAAGGCTGAGTAAACAGACCCCTCAAGGGGAGGCGGCCCACCGGGCACCTCCCCTTTTTTAAGGGATATAGGTTACAAAATTCTGACAAGATCACAACAGACGAAAAGAAAGTGAGGATGCGAATGGCCGCACAATACGAACTGTTGAGCCAGCTGCTGAAAAGCGGCGGCCGGCTGGACATGGGGCAGGAGCTGTTCTACAAATTTTATCAGGCCTTTGTCCTGAAGGACCGCTGGCTCCAGTACATCGAGGGCGTAGGCACCACCCTGCTGGTCACTGCCATTGCTCTGGCCATGGGCGTCCTGCTGGGCAGCGTGGTGGCGCTGGTGCGTGTGGCCCACGACCAGCAGCGCCCCGGCCGCTCGAACCCCGTGCTGGGGGTCTTTAACGCCGTGTGCCAGGTGTACACCACCGTGATCCGGGGCACCCCCATGATGGTGCAGCTGCTGATCATGAGCATGGTCATCTTCAACAACAGCCGCAACTTTACCATGGTAGGCGCTCTGGCGCTGGGCATCAACTCCGGCGCTTACGTCTCCGAGATCATCCGGGGCGGCCTGATGGCTGTGGACCCGGGCCAGATGGAGGCCGGCCGCAGCCTGGGCCTGAACTACATCACCACCATGGTGGTCATCATCATCCCCCAGGCCATCCGGGCGGTGCTGCCCGCTCTCGGCAACGAGTTCATCATGCTGCTGAAGGATACCTCCCTTATCACCGTCATCGGCGGCAAGGAGCTGCTGTATGCGGCCCAGGGCATCATGAACCGCACCTACGAGGCCATGTTCCCCCTGTTTGGCGTGGCACTGATCTATCTGGTGCTGGTGATGCTGTTCACATGGCTGCTCGCAAAGTTTGAGAGGAGGCTGGCACAAAGTGACCGATAAGATCCTGGAAGTCCGCGGTCTGACCAAGACCTATGGCGGCGAAAAGCGGAAGGGCGCAAAGCAGCCCACCCCCATCCTCGACGTCCTGAAGGGCATCGACATCGACATCTACCGCGGCGACGTGGTCTGCCTCATCGGCCCCTCGGGCTGCGGCAAATCCACCTTCCTGCGCTGCCTGAACCGGCTGGAGATCCCCACCGGCGGCAGCATCAAATTTGAGGGCGTGGAGGTGGACGACGACCACATCGACTCTGTCCGCCAGAAGATGGGCATGGTGTTCCAGCACTTCAACCTTTTCCCCCACCTGACCGTCAAGAAAAACCTTGAGCTGGCCCCCAGCCTGCTCAAGCTCAAGGACAAAGAGGCCATCTCCAAGCGCGCCGACGAGCTTCTGGCCCGCGTAGGTCTGGCCGACAAGGCCAACGTCTACCCCAAGAGCCTTTCGGGCGGCCAGCAGCAGCGCATTGCCATCGCCCGGGCGCTGGCGATGGACCCGGACGTCATCCTCTTCGATGAGCCTACCAGCGCCCTCGACCCCGAGATGGTGGGCGAAGTGCTGGAGCTGATGAAAGAGCTGGCCCACACCGGCATCACCATGCTGGTGGTCACCCATGAGATGGGCTTTGCCCGCGAAGTCTCCAACCGCGTCATCTTCATTGACGAGGGCCGCATTCAGGAGGATGAGCCGCCGCAGGAGCTGTTCACCAACCCCAAGCACCCGCGTCTGAAGGCATTCCTCTCCAAGATGCTGTAACCATAGTTTTTGATACAAAGGCTTCTGCCATGCTTTGCATGGCGGAGGCTTTTTTTGTTTTCTGTCGCAGAGGCGGCTTTTCTCTTCCTCATTTCCCACAAAATCTTCTACAGATTTTTGGGAGATTTACTAATTGAATATTTTTAGGGGGGGGGGTATACTCAATTTAACAGCAGAATGCACAATCTGTTCTGCATCATTGATTTTCACAATGTTAGGAGGCATCTTATGAAAATGCTCAAACGAATCCTTGCCGCCGTTGCGGCCAGTGCAGTCTCCCTGTGTATCTTTACAGCGTGCGGCTCCGACCCCAAATACGACACTTCCGTCTTTATCAAAACAGCCAGCGCAAAGACCGGCTACGACCTGAAGGAGAGCAAGAGCCTCGATAATGCTCTTCAAGCAGGTCTGGACGCACTCAGCTCTGACAAAAAGTATGCCAAGGGTGACAATCCGGGCTATGAACAGATCGCCTACGATTCCATCAAGAAAGCTCTGGGCGACCCGGATCAAACCAAGTATCGGTACATCAAATCTGCAATATTAGGCAGTAATCTTGCCGCTCTCAAGATCGACGAATCTCCCGTTGCCGCCTACACTTTTTATAGTGCCCCCATTCAGGATTTCGGTGGAAAAACGTATAAAGATTTGAACTCGGCGCAGCTTTATGCAGCATCCACTACTTTCCTGAACAATCAGCACAAGCTGTTCCGTCCTGAGTATAATACCAAGCAGCCCAATAACATCCGCACTCAGACCGCCTCTTACGTCCCGGAAGAGATTTCCGTCAGCATCAAGACCATCACGGTCGATGGCAAGACCTCTCCCTACGTCTTTGTCCTGCTGAAGGGCACCATGTCCATTGATTCCTGATATTTCCAATTTGAATTTTCATGGTATTCCAATCCAACATCACATAAAAATCCCCCCTCGCTGCGAGATAACAGCGAGGGGGGATTTTTTGTTGTTGCAACAGGGCCAGCCTCTCTCTTTGGGAGAGCTGTTTTGCAGCAGTCTTTCTTCTTATTCTCAGTTGTTGGCTTCCACCTTGCTCAGGAGGATGCGGTCATTGTCGAGAGCCTTGCCGGCGTTCTCGCGGAACTTCTCGAGCAGGTCGTCCACGGTCATCTTGCTGCGGGCCTCGCCCTTGACATCGAAGACGATGCGGCCCGCGTCCATCATGAGGGTGCGGTTGCCCAGCTCCAATGCCTGATGCATATTGTGGGTGACCATCAGGCAGGTGATCTTCTTTTCGGCCACGATGCTCTTGGTGAGGTCCAGCACCTTTTCGGCAGTGGCAGGGTCGAGAGCGGCGGTGTGCTCGTCCAGAAGCAGGAGCTTCGGGGTGACGAGGGTGGCCATCAGCAGGGTCAGCGCCTGACGCTGACCGCCCGACAGCAGGCCCACCGGCTGCTTCATCCGGTCTTCGAGGCCCATATCCAGCAGGGCCAGCTTCTCACGGAAGATCTCCTTATCCTTGCGGGAGATGCGTGAGAAGATGGCGTTGGGGGCGGTCCCGGCGCGAAGGTAGGCCAGCGCCAGATTCTCCTCGATGGTCATGTTGGGGGCCGTACCCTTGAGCGGGTCCTGGAACAGGTGGCCGATGACCCGGCTGCGCTGATATTCCGGCGCGAAGGTGATGTCCTCGCCGCCCAGCGTGATGCTGCCCTCGTCGGCGATGAAGCCGCCGGTGATGGCGTTGAACAGGGTGGATTTGCCCGCGCCGTTGGAGCCGACGATGGTGGCGAAGTCTCCCGCTTCCATGGTCAGGCTGACGCCGTTCAGGGCCACTTTCTCGTTGACGGTGCCGGGGTTGAAGGTCTTGTGCAGGTCACGAAGTTCGAGCATCTCCATTTTACACACGCTCCTTCCGTGCCTGACGGGCCGCACTGCGGCGCTTCTCAAAGGCGATCTTCTCCCGGATGGCGGGCATCGAGATGGCCACCGCCACGATGATGGCGCTGACCAGTTTCATGGCAGCAGCCGGGACGTTGAAGCGGAGGGCCACCGCCACGATAAAACGGTAGAGGCAGCTGCCGAACACGACGCCCAGCACACGGCGCACCATCGTCCGCTTGCCCACCAGCGTTTCGCCGATGATGAGGGAAGCCAGCGCGATGGTCACCATGCCGGTGCCTACGTTGATGTCGCAGCTCTTCTGGTACTGAGCCAGCAGGCCGCCGGAAAGGGCCGTCAATGCGCCCGAGATGCAGAGGCCCACCGTGATGGTGAAGGCGGGGTTGATGCTGGAAGCACGCACCATGGCAGCGTTATCGCCGGTGGCACGAATCGAAAGGCCGAGGCGGGTTCCGAGGAAGCCCACCATGGCGGCACCGGCCAGCGCGATGACTGCCGCCGCCAGCACCAGCTTATACCCGCCGCCCGTGAAGCTCAGGGCGCTCTTGGCGATGGAAAAGACGGTATCGGTCTTGACCAGCGACATGGTGGACGAGAAGCCCATCACGGCCAGGTTGATGGTGTAGAGGCCGGTGTTGACGATGATGCCGGCCATGATGCTCTCGACGCCGAGGCGGGTCTGCAAAAAGGCTGTTACAAAACCGGAGCACACACCGGCCGCCATCGCCGCCAGCAGGGCGAGGAAGGGGTGGCCGGTCAGCGCCACCTGACAGGCGACAGCGCAACCAAGGGTGAAGCAACCGTCGGTGGACAGGTCCGCGATATTCAGGATGGAATAGCTCAGAAACAGAGCCAGCGCAACGAGGGCGTAGATGCAGCCCAGCTCGAGCGCGGTCTGGATGACGTTGAGCGAAAAGATACTCGCCAGCATGGTGTGCTCCTTAAATAAATATTAGTTGAAGTTCTCCGCCGTGGTCACTTCCACGACCTCGGTGCAGTAGGGTGCAAAGGCCTTCTTCACGGTGTTAAGGTCGAGGCCCAGAGCCTCGCAGGTCTCGGTGTTGATGGTGGCAATGCCGTTGTCGAAGGTCTGGAAAGGCAGGTCTGCAGGGGTCTTGCCGTCGCAGAGCAGTTCCACCACCATATCGGCGGTAGCCTCGCCCAGCTGGACGTAATCGACGCCGTAGCCCACGAAGGCACCGTTCAGGGCGAAGCTGTCAGCGCCGGTGTAGTGCTGGACGCCTGCCTCGGTGAAGGTCTCGTAGATGGAAAGCTCGGCGGTCATGACGGTGTTGTCGGTGGGGGTAAAGACAGCCTTGACACCGGCGGCGATGAGGGCCTCAGCGGCCATCTGGACTTCGGCGGTGGTGGTGCCGTTCTTCTCGATGTACTTGATGCCCTTGCTGTCGCAGAAAGCCTTGGCGTCTGCAATGGCCTGTGCAGAAGAATCCTGGCTCAGATCATACAGCAGGCCGATGGTGTCGATGTCGGGGTTGACGGCCAGGATGAGGTTCATGATGGCGTCGGTGTTCAGGGCGTCGGAAGTGCCGGTGATGTTCGGCTCGGTGTCAAAGCCTGCGGCAGCAGGGTCGGTGACGGCGGAGTAGACGACGGGGATGTCGGTGTCCTCCACAGCGGCCAGCATGGTAGCGGCGGTGGGGGTAGCCACAGCCACGATGACGTCCACGCCGTCGGCCACGAGGTCGGCGCCGATCTGGTTCAGGTTGGTCTGGTCGGCCTGTGCGTTGGCGTAGTAGTCGGCGTAGTCGAAGGTGACGCCCTTCTCCTTGCCCACCTCGTCCAGACGCTCTTCCACCGACGCAACGATCTGGTTCAGAGAAGCGTGGTCAACGTAGTTGACAATGCCCACCTTGAAGGTCTGGCCTGCCTCGCTGGCGGCGGCAGAAGATGCTGCTGCACCGGAAGCGGTGCCGGATGCAGTGCTCGAAGCGGACGAACCGCAGCCGGTCAGACCCAGAGCGGAAACAGTGGCGGCGGCCATAGCGGCTTTCAGAAAGCTGCGGCGGGAGATCCTGTTCATGGTTTTCATAGCGGTTGCTCCTTCCCTGGAGCGGGCGGCATGTAAAATAAAAACCCGCTCCACTTGCGGGACGGGCTTTTGTTCTCATATAACAAAACGACCCTGTCCCTGTGTGTTCATCCACAAGGACAGAGTCGAGAAATTCGAATCTGCGGTGCCACCTTGCTTGCCTTGCCCGCTTTCCTCTTGAAAGCCGCAAAGCCCCTCACGGAGAGCCAACACTCCCCTGCCCTGTAACGGAGGCTTCCGTCCCAAGCTACTGGAGGCTCTGCCTCGTTTGCCCGGCCCTCGGCGGCCCACGAATCTCTGCCCCGCTCTCGCCCGTTTTCACTGTCCGGGCTCACTGAAGATGCGCTCTGCAGGTTCTCTTCCGCCTCATCGGTTTGATTGCATTATACACTTTATCCGTGTAAAGTCAAGAGGGAATTTCAAAATTTTCCGTCAGATTTTTTCACGTTTCATCACTCGAGGTTGAGTTTGTTTCGCATCAGCCAGACCGTCAGCCCGAACCAGAAGACGCCGAACGCCACCGCGATGCCCAGCGTGACCATCGCGCTCCCCATGTAGCCCAGAGCCGATACGGTAGTCCCGATGCTGCCCACATCGCCTACGGCGCTATAGATGGCCGTCTCGTAGACGCCGGTGCCGATCTGGAGCAGCTTTTCGAGCCAGCCCTGCAGATACTGCATGACAAAGAAGCTCAGGATGCCCGCCAGCGCGGGGTGGTTCTTGAACTGATGTCCCACCATGCAGGCAGCATAGATGCAGGCGATGGCGCTGACCATCCGCACGAAGCTGACGACGCCGCTGAAAGCCAGCGCCTCCCAGAACTCCATGTTACAGCGGGCGAATGCCTCCCGGATGCCCGACCACATCAGCGGCAGCTGCTCAAGCAGGTCCATATCCGCCATCATCAGGACAGCCAGAATGCCGAAGGAAAGGCAGGCTGCGAGGATGCTGCACAGGCTCCACACGGTGCTGGAGATGAGCTTCGAGGTCACAAGCTGTGTTTCCGTCACCGGCAGGGTGTGCATCAGATAGCCCTCCCGGCCCAGCAGGTTGCGGTAGAACCGCTGCACGATGGTCATGATGGTGACGACCACGGTGCCGATGATGACGCCGGTGTAGACAAGGCTCAGCAGGCCCACGAGAGTCGAATAGGCGTCACTATTGGTGCTGTTCCATCTCCAGAGGGACCCGCCAAAGAGCACCGACGCCGCCAGCAGGGCCAGATACATTCCGCCGTAGGTGCGGGCGGTGGCCCGGAACTCATATTTCAGTAACTTTTTCAGCATTTGAATACCTCCCGGAAATATGCATCCACACTCATGCCCTCGGTCTCGCGGAGCTCATCCACCGAGCGGTGGGCGAAAATTCTGCCGTTCTTCAGGAACACGGCTTCATCCAGCACCGGCTCCACATCCTCGATGAGGTGGGTGGAGATGATGACCGAGGCGTCCCGGCTGTAGTTGGTGAGGATGGTGTTCAGGATGTAGTCCCGCGCCGCCGGGTCCACGCCGCCGATGGGTTCATCCAGCAGGTAGAGCCGGGCGTTCCGGCTCATGGCAAGGATGAGCTGGACTTTCTCCTTGTTGCCCTTGGAAAGGCTCTTGAGGGGTGCTTTGGGCGAAAGCTCCAGCTTTTCCAGCATCTCATTCGCCTTGGCGGGGTCGAAGTCGGCGTAGAAATCCCGGAACATCTCCACCAGCTGCTCCACCCGCATCCAGTCGGGCAGCCATGCGGCGTCCGGCAGGTAGGAGACGATGGCCTTCGTGTCCGGGCCGGGGGCCATGCCCGCGATTCGGATGCTGCCCGCCGTGGGCTGCAAGAGGCCGTTCGCCAGTTTGATAAGGGTGGTCTTGCCGCTGCCGTTGGGGCCAAGCAGGCCCACGATGCGGCCAAAGCCGATGTGCAGCTCGATGTTATCGAGGGCGTTTGTCCCCTTCTGGTAGGATTTCGTCAGGCCCTCACAAGTTAAAAGCTCATTCATTTGAATCACTCTCCTTTGTTTCCCAGCCCGTCATAAGCTTTGCGGCCTCTGCCGGGCCGTAGCCGATGCCGCGCATTTTTTCGAGATATTCGGCGGTCATAGCGCGGGCTGTCTCGTCCCGCAGCTGTTCCAAAAGGGCTGTATCTTCGGTGACGAAGCGGCCCGTGGTCCGCTCGGTGTAGACGAGCCCTTCCGCTTCCAGCTGGGCCAGCGCCCGCTGCATGGTGTTGGGGTTGACGCCTGCCGCTGCGGCCATGTCGCGCACCGAGTCCAGATGTCCGCCGGGCGGGTAGACGCCCGCCAGGATTTTTGCCTTGAGCCGTTCCACGATCTGTGCGTAGATGGGGCGGCTCATATCGAATCGTTCGCCCATCGTCTCATCTCCTTGTGTTGCTGTGCTAAGTGCTTAATACAATAATACTCAGATCATCTTTTTTGTCAAGAGGGAATTTTCAATCTCTTCAAAATATGTTATACTGTCTTTTGTATGCTAGAAGAAAATGCGCAGGAGCACAGAATCTATGAAAGCGACCATCATCATCCCCAACATCAACGGCAAAGGCTGGCTCAAGGACTCCATCGAATCGGTCTACGCCCAGACGGAGCAGGACTTCGAGCTTATCGTGGTGGACAACGGCTCCACCGACGAGAGCCTTGAGCAGGCCCGCAGCTATTGCAGCCGCCCGAACTTCCAGCTCATCGAGAACGGCTCCAACACCGGCTTCTCCCACGCCGTCAATCAGGGCATCGCCCGGGCGAAAAGCGAGTTCGTGGTGCTGTTCAACAACGACGCCTTTGCAGAGCCCCAGTGGCTGGCCGAGCTCATCCGCGTGGCTGAGAGCGACGAGAAAATTTTTGCCGTCCAGAGCCTTATGATCCGCCACTTCGACCGGGAGCTGGCCGACGACGCCGGCGATTACGTCACATGGATGGGCTTTGCCTGCAAGACCGGCGACGGCCGCCGGGCCAGCCGGTACACCAGGCAGAAGCGCATCTTCTCGGCCTGCGGCGGCGCGGCCCTCTACCGCAAAAGCATCCTCGACGAGATCGGCGGCTTCGATGAAAACTTTTTTGCCTACTTCGAGGACGTGGACCTCAGCTGGCGCGCCAACAACGCGGGCTACAAGAATGTCCTCTGCCCCACGGCAAAGTGCTACCATATCTGCGGCGCCAGCACCGGCGCGGTGCGGTACAACGCCTTCAAGAGCCAGCAGAGCGGCCGCAACAGCATCCTTCTCCCCCTCAAGAACGAGCCTCTGCTGATGCTCATTCTCAACATCCTTCCGCTGGCCCTGGGCTATCTGCTCAAGTGCTACAAGTTCCACAAACAGGGCTTCGGCGAGGCGTGGGACAAGGGAATGCACGAAGCCTTCGCCCTTCTCAAAAACGGCCAGCTGGGCAAGCGCCCCTTCCGTCTCCGCGACCTGCCGAATTATGTTCTGATGGAATTGTGGATGATATGGAACATGGTGCCGTATCTCTGGTATCGGCTGGTGGTCGTGCGGTTTGATTTGAAGTAATTCCGGATATGCAAAAACCGGGAAGCTCTGGGAGCTTCCCGGTTTTTGTTTGTGATTCGTTTTACGCCGCCGCGCTGGCCGCACTTTCGGCCTGCGGCTCTGCGTCCGAGGCGGCTTCGCTTTCGGCGGTGCTGTCCGCTTCCTCGCTGGCGGCTGCGGCCTCCGAGGACGCGGCGTCGGAGTCAGCGGGCGTTTCGCCGCCGGTGGCGAGGATGGCGTCCTGCACCTCGCTGTCCGCCATCATAGCAGGCTCGGAGGCAGTGGACGCCGCCGTTGACTCGGGCTTCGTCTCGCTCTCGGTCAGGCCGGTGAGATACCAGCTACCGCTCTGGCGGCTGAACAGATAGTCCATGTACTTGACCGGCGTATCCGAGGTGGTGGTGAGGATGCTGTCCGTTGCGTTCTGGTTGGGGATGTAGCCCACGGTGACGTGGAGGAGGCCGTCCTTCTTGAACAGCTTGGTGACGGTGGCGCGGTAACTGCCCACGCTGCCGGTGACGGGGATCTTATAGCACTGGGTGGTGTCGTCGAACTCGATGGTCATATCCTCCATCTCGAAGGTCTTGTGGGTCATGCGGAAGCTGGGGCCGACAAGCTTTGCGAGGTAGGCGTCCACGTCCACCGAGGGGATGAGCAGCTGCTCGGTATCGGGGTCGGTGTTATAGCCGTCGAAACCGCCCTGGGTCTCCTGGATGCTGTACACACAGCCCCAGACAGCGGCCTCGCGGAGGGTCAGGTCGTCGATGTTCTCGATGCCCTCAAAAGGCACGGGGTCGAACAGCACCAGACCTTCCAGCTTGTCCTCGTATTCCTGCTTCTGGGCCGTATCGTCAAACAGCTTTGCCACGGCGTTCACGCCTGCGTGCAGCACGGTCAGCGTGCCGATGAGCACCAGCACCGCGATGACCAGCCCGAGGGCCTGCCGACCGCGGCGGCGGTGGAGCCGGGCGTGTTCTTCCGGGGTCATTTCTATCTTCATATCGTTATCGTCTCCTGCGTTGTTTCACTTTTCAGATAAAAACAGTATACCACAATCATGGGCAGGGTGCAAAACCCTGCCCGTGTTATTTTGGTGAAACTGGCCCAAAAGCTGTTTTCATAGCCAGAGTATGTGCAATGGTTATGAAAACATCTTCTTATTCCCAGTTCTTCCAGACGTCGGGCTGGTAGCCGACGGTGGCCTGACGGCCATTGCGGACGATGGGGGTGCGGAACAGCTGCTGGTTCTCGAAGAGCTTGTCTTCCTTCTGCCAGTCCACCAGCGCGTCCAGCAGAGCGAGGGTCTGCTTGTCCCTGGCGTTGGGATTCACCAGCGCCTGCCAGCCGCCCAGAGCGCGGGACACATTTTCAAACTCGCCCCGGCTCATCTCTTTTTCTTTCAAATCGATCATCTGGAACTTGATGCCGCGCTCCTTGAAATAGCGCTGAGCCTTTTTGGTATCGAAGCACTTGGTGGTGCCGAATATCTGGATGTTCATACTCTTGCCCTCCTGTTCATTCTGCTCTATTGTAACATATCTGCGCCCGAAAGCCTATAGCATATTTTCTGCTCCGCCGGGCCACACTGCTCTCAGCGCCTTTTTCTCATTTTGAATGGAGGTAGTACCAACATGAAAGCATTCGTAGACCCTGAACTCTGCATCGGCTGCACCCAGTGTGCCGGGCTCTGCCCCGAGGTATACCAGATGGAGGGGACTCTGGCCGTCGCCATCCCCGGCGACATTCCGCCCGACCAGGTGCCGCTGGCCGTGGACGCCGCCAACGCCTGCCCGGTGGGGGCGATAAGGGTGGAGTGACCGCCGCAAAAGGCTCTCCCTTTGGGAGAGCTGGCGCGCAAGCGCCTGAGAGGGCAAGGCTGCTGACGGAGACACCCAAACACAGCGATAATACCGCTCTGTCAAAGGCCCTGCTCATCGCTGTGCAGCAGCTGTTTGGCAACGGGCTTGCCCTCTCCGTCACCTTCGGTGACACCTCTCCCAAAGGGAGAGGCTTTTTTTGTGCAAACCCTCCCCCATCCGCTCTATTTTGTGGTATACTATAGAATGTGAAATTATGGAATGGAGGACCACAAGCTATGCGTTTACTGGTCATTGACGGCAACAGCATCGCCAACCGTGCCTTTTACGGCATCAAGCTGCTGACCACCAAAGACGGCCGCTATACCAACGCCATTTTCGGCTTTCTGAATATCCTGCTCTCCCTGCTCAAAGAGTCTGAGCCCGACGAGGTGGCTGTGGCTTTCGACCTCAAAGCCCCCACCTTCCGCCACAAGATGTACGACGGCTACAAGGCCACCCGCCATAAGATGCCCGACGAACTGGCTGCCCAGCTGCCCGTCATCCGGCAGCTTCTGGCCCTGCTGGGCTATCGTGAAGTGACCGCCGAGGGCTGGGAAGCCGACGACATCCTCGGCACGCTGGCCGCCGCCTGCGCCGCCCGCAGCGACGACTGCTTCCTTGCCACCGGAGACCGGGACAGCTTACAGCTGGTCAGCGACACCACCACCGTTCTACTGGCTACCACGGCGTTGGGCCGCAGCAAGACCGTCACCATGGATGTGGACGCCGTGAAGGAGAAATACGGCGTCACGCCCCGCCAGCTCATCGACGTGAAGAGCCTGATGGGCGACACCTCCGACAACATCCCGGGCGTGAAGGGCATCGGCGAGAAGAGTGCCTTTACCCTCATCCAGAAATACGGCAGTCTCGAGGGGGTATACGCCCACCTCGACGACACCACTGACAAGACCATCAAGCCCAAGCAGCGGGAGCATCTGGCCGAAGACCGCGCCATGGCAGAGCTGAGCTACACGCTGGGCACCATCCGCACCGACGCCCCCATCGACACCGCCGAGGGCACCTATGCCGTGGGCGAGGGCAACAAGGCTGAAGCCGTCCGGCTGATGCAGGAGCTGGAGCTCCACTCCCTCATCGCCCGCTTCGGCCTGAGCGACATCACCCCCGCCGCCGACCCGGAAAGAGCGCCGGCAGAGCCTCTGCCGGAAGCCGAACTTGCCGCTCTGCCCGCTGAGCCGAAGGGCCATTACCTTGTGGCCGCGCGGCCCGCTGTCATGGGCAAGCAGGGCGTCCGCATCGTGGAGCTGCAGCCCGCCGTGTGGTATGCCGTGCAGGGCAAGACCGTCTTTCCGCTGGAATCCGAAGACCTGCTCCGCCTGCTGGACAACAAAGACGTCACCCTTGACGTCTTCGACAGCGCGCCGCTCTACGCCCGCGCCATGGCTGCGGGCGGCTGGGGCAGCAGCATCGTCTGGGACGGCAAGCTGGCGGCCTATCTGCTGGACGCCTCGGCTTCCAAGTACAACCTCTCGGAGCTCATCATCAGCTACCGCGCCGACGCCGCTTTCACCTGTGAGAAGTGGCCGGACGCCGGTGCGCTGGCCGACCTGTTCGCCAAGATGAAGGCAGAGATCACCGCACTGGACGAAGACTCCCTCTACAACGACATCGAGTTCCCGCTGGCGCAGGTGCTGGCCGACATGACCCGCATCGGCATCCTCGTGGACAAAGAGGGCATCGAGAAGTTCGGCGTGAAGATGCGCTCGGAGCTGGAAGAGGTCCTCACCCGCATCCACATGGAGACGGGCAGCGCCAGCTTCAACCCCAACAGCCCCAAGCAGCTGGGCGAGATGCTCTTCGACACCATGGGCCTGCCCCACGGCAAAAAGACCCAGCGCGGCTGGTCTACCGACGCCGAGACGCTGGAAGCCCTGCGGGACTACCCGCTGGTGGAGGATATTCTGCAATACCGTGCCTACCAGAAGCTGAACTCCACCTACGTCGAGGGCCTGCTGAAGGTCATCGCGGAGGATGGCCGCATCCACACCCGCTTCAACCAGACCGAAGCCCGCACCGGACGGCTTTCCTCCGACAACCCCAACCTGCAGAACATCCCCATCCGCACCGAGCTGGGCAGCCAGCTCCGCGCTTACTTTGTGGCGCGGCCCGGCTGCGTTCTGGTGGACGCCGACTACAGCCAGATCGAGCTGCGCATCCTCGCCCACGTCACCGGCGACGAGCATATGCAGCAGGCCTTCCTCACCGGCGAGGACATCCACCGCAGCACTGCCGCCAAGATCTACGGTCTGCCCCTCGAGCAGGTCACGCCCCGCCTGCGCTCTTCGGCAAAAGCCATCAATTTCGGCATCATGTACGGCAAGGGCGCTTACAGCCTCTCGAAGGACATCGGCGTGAGCGTCAAAGAAGCCGACGCCTTCCTGAAAAACTATCTGGCCACCTTCCCGAAAGTCAGCGGCTACATGGACAAGACCATCTCCGACGCCCGGAACTGCGGCTATGTGTCCACCCTCTTCGGGCGCCGCCGCTCCCTGCCGGAGCTGGCCAGCAACAATCACAACATCCGGGCCAGCGGCGAGCGGATGGCCCGCAACACGCCGATTCAGGGCACCGCCGCCGACGTCATCAAGCTGGCGATGGTGCGGGTCTGGCGGCGTCTGCGGGACGAGAAGATGGAGAGCCGCCTCATCCTGACCGTCCACGACGAACTCATCGTCGAGGCCCCGGAGGCAGAAGCCGCGAAAGCCGCCGCCATCCTGCAGGAAGAGATGGAAGGCTGTGTCAATTATGCTGTCCCCCTGAGCACCGAAGTGCATCAGGGCAAAAACTGGCTGGAGGCCCACTAAAACCATGATCATCTTAGGAATCGAATCCACCTGCGACGAGACCGCCGCATCTCTGGTGGAAGACGGCCGGCACCTGCTGAGCAATGTCATCTCCACCAGCGTCAAGGAGCAGGCGCTTTACGGCGGCGTCGTGCCGGAGATCGCCAGCCGCCGCCACTGTGAGTTCATCAGCGCCACCGTCAAAAAGGCTTTGCTGGACGCAGGCAAGACCATCGACGACGTGGACGCCGTGGCTGTCACCTTCGCGCCCGGCCTCATCGGCGCAGTGCTGGTAGGCGTCAACTTTGCCAAGGGCCTCGCCTACTCGGCGGGCAAGCCGCTGGTGCCGGTCCACCATCTGCGGGGCCACATTGCGGCCCTCTACCTGACCCACCCGGAGCTGAAGCCGCCCTTCCTCTGCCTTGTGGCGTCCGGCGGACACAGCCACATCGTGGAGGTGCAGGACTATACCCATTACCACATCCTCGGCCACACGGTGGACGACGCCGCCGGCGAAGCCTTCGACAAGGTGGCCCGGACGCTGGGTCTGCCCTATCCCGGCGGTCCCAGCGTCGCCAACGCCGCCAAGACCGGCGACCCGAAAGCCTACCGTCTGCCGGTGCCTCATGTGGAGGGCAGGTACAACGTCAGCTTCTCCGGCCTCAAGACCGCCGTGCTGAACGAGGTGAATCAGGCCCAGATGAAGGGTACCGACATCAACGTCCCCGACCTCGCGGCCAGCTTCCAGGAGCGCATCGCGGGCATCCTCGCAGAAAAGCTCCTTCTCGCCGCCGCCGACACCGGCGCAAAGCAGGTCTGTCTGGCGGGCGGCGTCGCGGCCAATGGCCGTCTGCGCCAGCTGGTCAACGACGGCGCCCAGAAGCTGGGGGCCAAGGTCTACCTGCCCGAGCTGAAATTCTGCGGCGACAACGGCGCGATGATCGCGGCCCAGGGCTACTATCAATACATCGCGGGCCATACCGCCGGGCTGGAGCTGAACGGTCTGCCGACTTTGCCCATTGATTACGAATAACTGACATAGAAAACGGAATGGCCGCGCACAGCTGTGCGCGGCCATTCCGTTTATTTCATATCACGTCCGAAGTAAAGCTCCACTTCACTGAGCTTCTTTTTCCGCAGCAGGAATGCCGTGGGGATGAGGTAGACCGCGATAGACGTCAGCATGGTGATGTCATAGGTGCTGATGCTGTCGGCTACCGTCTGGGTGCCGTACAGGCCGCCGATGAGCATGGACGTGATGTCCATCGCGGCGTGGATGAACACCGTCACCCAGATGTTTCCGGTGCGGAAATAGACCGCCGCCAGCAGCGTACCCAGCGAGGCCGCAAAGACACACTGCATCAGAACGCCCAGCGGCGCACTGCCGGTGAGGTTGGTCAGGTGGGCCGCACCGAAGTAGAGGCCCGACAGCAGGCAGGCTTTCCAGACGCCGGCCCGGCTGGTGCCGAAATGCTCCAAAAGCGTCTGGGCGATGACGCCCCGGAACAGAAACTCTTCTGCCACACCGACGCTGGTCATGCCGATAAGGAACCACACGACATGCCACGCGGGCAGCATATCGCCCTCCGGCCTGCCAAACAGCAGGGTGTTGTAAGCGTTGTAGCTGATGAGCGCGATGGGGTACAGGCCCACCAGCAGACCGTTGAAAAAGCCGCTGCCCCGGCGGCGGAGCAGGCCGCTCTTCCCGGTGCGCGCCAGAAAGCGCCACGCCACCAGCACGCCTGCTGCCTCCTGCATGAAGGTCAGCATATAATCATCGACGGCATCAATATCCCGCACGACGAACAAGATGAGCAGAAGCGACAGCAGCGATGCCACGAACAGCATCCCCAGAAACAGCACCTCGGCCACAAGGCAGTAGAGCATCGGGTGGGCGCTGCGCAGACGTTTGAGCATAGAAAGACCTCCTGTGTCGTAGTGGTACTATTTTAGCATATTTCAGAAGAAAGAGATAGGGATTTGTGTGAATAGTTCAAATCCCGCGCCCGACTAAATAAAAAAGCAAGTACACGAATGTGTACTTGCTTTTTTAAGTCGGAGCAGCGGGATTTGAACCCACGGCCTCCTCGTCCCGAACGAGGCGCGCTACCAACTGCGCTATGCCCCGAAAATACCGCAACCCAATGGGCTGCGGTCTGGTTGGGGATGAGAGAATCGAACTCCCACAAGTAGAGTCAGAGTCTACCGCACTACCACTATGCAAATCCCCACTATTCGGTTTCGCCCTCAGCACCGAAGCGCTGCTGACGAGGAATATTATACAGCCTCCGCCTCCATTTGTCAACCACTTTTTTTGATTTTTCCGTCCATGTTTTTTCTGTCTTCCCTACCTCTGCGTTTTCACGCCTTTTTTCGTCCCCGGCTCTTGACACCCGCCCCCTTTGGGAATACTCTTATAGTATCATTCACCTGCCCCCTCTGAGGGAGAACAGAAGAAACGAGGGTTGTTCGATATGAAAAAACGTGTTGGTATCCTGACCTCCGGCGGCGACTGTCCCGGCCTGAACGCCACCATCCGCGGCGTGGCCAAAGCCCTGTATGCACGGTTCGGCGACAACGTCGAGATCGTGGGCATCCTGAATGGCTACCACGGCCTCATCACCGGCGAATACAAGGAGATGTGCGAGGACGATTTCCGCGGCATCCTGACGCTGGGCGGCACCATCCTCGGCACCAAGCGCACCCCCTTCAAGCTGATGCGCGTGGTGGAAGAGGACAAGATCGACAAGGTCGCGGCCATGAAAAAGACCTACAAGGACGCCAAGCTCGACTGTCTGCTCTGCCTCGGCGGCAACGGCACCCACAAGACGGCCAACCTCCTCTCCCAGGAGGGTCTGAACATCATCGGCCTGCCCAAGACCATCGACAACGACATCTACGGCACCGACGTCACCTTCGGCTTCCACACCGCCGTGGACATCGCCACTGAGGTCATCGACCGCATCCACACCACCGCCGGCAGCCACAGCCGCGTCATGTGCATCGAGATCATGGGCAACAAGGCCGGCTGGCTGACCCTCTACTCCGGCATCGCCGGCGGTGCAGACATCATCCTGCTGCCCGAGCAGCCCTACGACATCGACCGCGTCTGCGCCGCTGTGGAGCGCCGCGCCCGCAAAGGCTCCAACTTCTCCATCATCGCCGTGGCCGAGGGTGCCATCAACACCGAAGAGGCCAAGATGAAGCGGAAAGAGTGGATGGCAAAGCGCGCCGAAGCCGGTTACGGCGTCACCGCCACCAACCGCATCGCCGCCGCCGTCCAGAAAAAGACCGGCATGGAGACCCGCGTCTGCATCCCGGGCCACATGCAGCGCGGCGGCAGCCCCAGCGCTTACGACCGTGTACTGGCCACCGAGTTCGGCAGCTACGCCGCCAAGCTGGTGGAAGTGGAGCGCTACGGCGTCACCGTCGCCATGGTCAACAACCGCGTCGTCGCCAACCGCCTCGAGGACATCGCCGGTAAGACCCGCAACATCCCCGAGGGCTGTGAGCTGCTCACCGTCGCCCGCCGGATGGGCGTGAGCCTCGGCTGAAACTGTAAAACAAAAACACCCCGCTGTGTCATGCAGCGAGGTGTTTTTGTTTTCAGGCTTCAGAACGAGCCGCCCGACGAGCCTCCGAAGCCGTCGGAATCGACGGACGAACCGCCGGAGGAGTGGGACTCCTTCTGGGGCGGGTCATAGGTGCGCTCCCGGGTGGTGTGGGTGTAGCGGTCACGCTTGACCCGCAGGGTGAAGCCGGGCATATACTCGTCGGCCTCTGTCTTCTGCCGGGCCGTCTTCATCCGGTGGTAGAGGATGAGGCAGATGAACGCCGAAATGCCGAGAGGGAAGATCATGGCAATGAGCAGGTCTTCCAGGCCGATGTCGTTATCCACATCGATGGGCTCGCCATGGTCGGCATAGTAGTCCAGTGCATCGTCGCACATATCGATATAAGTATAGGCTGCATCCGCCCATTCCTCATCGGAGAGCTCCGGGACGATCTCGTCCTCCTGCTGCTCGATGCGGTAGTCGGTGAAAGCCGTGACGCCCTCGCCGTAGGTGATGGTGACGTACTTGCGGGAGCCGACCGCCAGCAGGAAGAGGATGCCGCTCTGCTCGTCGCCGTAGCCGAGGCCGTTGGAGATGTAATAATTTTTCGCGTAGTCGCGCTGGTCGGCATCGCCGATGTCGTCCACCACGAGGAAGTAGACATCCACGTCGTGGCCGTCGGAGGCGCTTTCGGCCTGCTCCTCGAGGTCGGCCAGCGTGTCGGCGTCAAAGACGCCGCACTCATCCCGCACCAGCGGGGCCGCTGCCCCGGCCGGCAGGGTCAGGGCCATGCAGAGCAGGGCCGCAGCCAGAAGGGCAAACAGTTTTTTGCAGTATTTCATATTCCCGTTTCCCCCTCTCACAGCAGCATGATGAGAGCCGTCAGTATCATCAGCGGGATGCTGATGCCGGCAAACCATGCAGCTACCCTGCCCTTATCCACGGGTAGATCGCCGATGAGCCTGCCGGTCTGGCCGTTCATCGCAAAGAGGAAGTCCTGCTCCTTCCAGCGGGTGTGGAGCATCCAGACCGGCAGCAGGGCGTAGTGGGGTTCCAGCGTCCGCGGGTCGAGCTGCTCCGAGAGGGTCTGGACGCCGGTGTAGCCGCCCAGCGTATCGTGGAGGGCCGCAGCGGTGCTGTTCTTCATCCGGGTCAGGACGCGGGCAGCACACTTCTTGTCGTCCTCGTCGTACCGGTCCGCCAGAAAGCCGGGCAGGTAGGCCGTGGAGAAGGGCTTGAGGTCGCTGTAATCGAAGGGCTCGATGGCGTCCATATGGGTGTCCGGCATCTTGCTGGAGCCGTCCACCGGCACCCGGACAAAGTCGGCGTCGCCCACGCGGGCCACGTCGAAGTGCCTGGTGGTGGTGACAATGTAGTCGCCCTCACGGTGGCTCTCGCTGATCTCGGCCTTGTAAGCGCCCCGGGCCTCCATCCGGCCATCGTAGAGCCAGAACGGCACATACACGCCCTGGATCTCCTCGATGTGGTTGGACTCTTTGAAGGCTTTGGGGAGGAAGGCTTTGCCCTTATAATACTTCTTCAGGTTCTCGATGGCGGTCTTTTTGTCCATCCGGAAGGGGATGATGTACTCCGGCTTGAGCTTGCCGGAAAGCTGTCCGCCCAGCACGGTGGGGTTGCCGCAGTAGGGGCAGGTGGTGGCTGCTGTTTCGGGGCCGCAGACCAGCTCTGCACCGCAGGAAGTGCAGGTGCGGCTGCTGAGCTCTCCCGTCTCTATCTCCCCCCAGACGGGGCCGCTGGACGCTGCCTTTTCGGCGGCTTCGGCGGCCTTATCGGCCTGAGCCTGCTTCTCGCCGTAAAGAGCCTCGACCTGTGCCACATCATAAGTAGAGCCGCAGTAATCACAGCAGAGCTTTCCGCTGGCGCTGTCGAACCGCAGCGGGCCGGTACAGGCCGGGCATTGGTAATTCGTGGTGTTTTCTGCCATATCTCAGCTCCCCTTTCAGGCTCCGAAAGGCTTGCCGCATTCGGGGCAGAACTTGGGCGGGTCGGCAGGGTCGGCAGGGGTCCAGCCGCAGTTCGGACACTTGGCCGCCGGGCGGGGCTTACCGCACTCCGAGCAGAATTTGCCGGTATTGTGTGCGCCGCAGCTGCACACCCAGCCTGCTTCGGGGCGGGGCTTGCCGCAGGCGGTGCAGAACTTGCCGGTGTTGCCGGTCTGGCCGCAGGAGCAGCTCCAGCTGCCAGCCGCCGGGGCGGCTGCGGGGGCAGGAGCAGCGGCAGGCCGCTGCTGTGTACCCATCTGGTAGAGGGCCTGGGCGTTGATGCCGCCGGCGGCAGCGGCCTGATTCATGCCCATAAAGGCCATGGCCGGACCGGCGGAGGTATTGGAAGCCGCCGCCTGCATCGCCGAAGCCTGTGCGCCCACCATGTGGGCGGCGGCGCGGGTCGGGTCCATAAAGGCGGCGCTGCGCTGCAGCTCCTTGATCATCTGCTCGTCTTCTTCGCTGGCTTTGACGCCGGACACGCCGAGGGAGACGATCTCGATGCCGCGCAGCTTGCTCCACTTGCCGGACAGCTCCTGGTTCAGGGCCTCGGCCAGCTCAGTGGTATGGCCGGGCAGAGCCGAGTAGCGGATGCCCATCTCGCTGATGCGGGCGAAGGCGGGCTGCAATGCGGTCATCATCTCGGTGCGCATCTGGCCTTCCAGCGCGTCACGGGTGTACTCGTTTTCCACATTTCCGCAGACGTTGGTGTAAAACAGGATGGGGTTGACGATGCGGTAGCTGTATTCGCCGAAGCAGCGGATGCTGACGTCGATGTCGATGCCGGCACGCTGGTCCACGACGCGGAACGGCACGGGGCTGGGGGTGCCGTACTTGTTGCCCATCAGCTCCTTGGTGTTGATGTAATAGATGCGCTGGTCGGTGGCAGCCTGACCGCCGAAGCTGAACCGCTTGCCGATCTCAGCAAAGACTTCGTCGATGTTCTTGGCCAGACCCTCGCTCAGCAGAGAGGGCTGGGTGCCGGTGTTATAGGTGTACTCGCCGGCCTCGGCGCAGAGGTCCACCACCTTGCCCTGCTCCACGATGAGGGCGCACTGGCCCTCGGCCACCGCCACGATGGAGCCGTCGGTGATGATGTTCTCGGTGCCGCGGCGGTTGGAAGAGCGCCCGGAAACTTTCTTCTGTCCCTTGACAGCCAGCACCTCCGCCGGGAGAGCACTGCAGTAAAAGTATTCTTTCCACTGGTCGCCCATCACGCCGGATGCTGCGCCCAATGCCGCTTTGACAAGACCCATAAGCCATATCTCCTTTATCTGCCCGTTTTTGAAAATGCGGGCTTTTTTTCAGTATACCACAAAACGCGCCGCGAAAAAAGAAAACCCTTGCATTTTATCCCCGATGGGTGTAGAATACTCCCGACAAACAAATACAGGGGAGCTTGTAGAAGCAGGCTGAGAGGGAGTTCTCGAACTTCGACCCTTAGAAATTGTTTTCGGACAGTTTCTGCACCTGATGCGGATAATGCCGCTGTAGGAAGTCATAACACCGTTTATGGATTTTTACAGGAGACGCCGCAGAAGGCGTCTCCTTTTTGTTGTCTCCAGCTGAGGGGGAGCGCCCTGAGTCTGGGGTTTTGTATGCGATGGGAAGCCGTGTTCCGGCGTGAGAGGAGGCCAGTGAGCCTCGACCGCTTCTTCCGTTTCCGGCATCTCTGCGCGGGTGCCGGGTCTGTTCGTGTGCGGGAGCGGCGGTCTGCCCCTGCACTTATTTTTTATTGAAAAGGAGCACTCACTATGAAACACTATTCTGCCAAAAAGCTGGCCCTCGCCGGTATGTTCTGCGCTGTCGCTGTCGTGGGCAGCGTCTTCTCCTTCCCGGTCTTCGGCAGCAAATGCGCCCCTGTGCAGCACATGGTCAACATCCTCTGCGCTGTCCTGCTGGGGCCTTACTACGGCGTAGGCGTGGCTTTCGTCGCCTCCCTGCTGCGCAACCTGCTGGGTCTGGGCAGTCTGATGGCTTTCCCCGGCAGCATGTTCGGCGCACTGCTCTGCGGCATCGTCTTCCACAAGACCCATAAGCTGCTGCCCACCCTCGTGGGCGAGGTGTTCGGCACCTCCATCCTCGGCGGTCTGTGCGCCTACCCCGTCGCCATCCTGCTGATGGGCAAGAGCGCCGGCGACATCGCGTTCTACGCCTACATCGTCCCCTTCCTCGTCTCCACCGCCGGCGGCGCCATCATTGCAGGCGCACTGCTGGCCGCACTTTCCCGCGCAGGCGCACTCCGCGCCATGCAGGCCAGCCTGAGCTGATTCGAAGGAGACGCCATGTTTCGGAACCTCTTTGCCAACGTCCGGGCCAAAAGCCCGCTTGTCCATAACATCACCAACTACGTCACCGTCAACGACTGTGCCAACATCGTCCTCGCCTGCGGGGCGTCCCCCATCATGGCGGATGATGCCGCCGAGGTCGAGGACATCACCTCGCTGTGTGCCGGGCTGAACCTCAACATCGGCACGCTGAACAGCCGCACCATCCCCTCCATGCTGCTGGCGGGACACACCGCCAACCGGCTGGGCCGTCCTGTCGTGCTGGACCCCGTGGGCGCAGGCGCTTCCCATCTGCGCACCGAAACGGCACTGCGCCTCCTGCGGGAAGTGAAGTTCACAGTCATCCGGGGCAACATCTCCGAGATCCGGACGCTGGCGGCAGGCAGCGGCACCACGAAAGGCGTGGACGCCGACACCGCCGACAAGGTGACGGACGAGACGCTGGACAAGACCGTGGCATTCGCCAAAGCGTTTGCGGCCCGCACAGGGGCGGTCGTCGCCGTCACCGGTGCCATCGACATCGTGGCCGACGGAGAGCGGGCTTTCTGCATCCGCAACGGCCACCCCATGATGAGCGCCGTCACCGGCACCGGCTGTCAGCTTTCGGCCCTGACGGCGGCATTCTGTGCGGCCAACCCGGACAAGCCTCTGGAAGCCGCTGCCGCGGCGGTCTGCGCCATGGGACTTGCGGGCGAGGCAGCTCACAGCCGCCTGTCCAGGCTGGACGGCAACGCCACCTACCGCAATTACATCATCGACGCAATCTACAACATGACCCCCGAACAGCTCGAGGAAGGAGCACGCTATGAAATGCGATAAACATACCATGCTTCTCTACGCCGTCACCGACCGGGCGTGGACGGGCCGCGAGACCCTCCGCCAGCAGGTGGAAGACGCGCTGAAAGGCGGCGTCACCTGCGTCCAGCTGCGGGAAAAGGAGCTGGACGACGCGGCATTTTTGCAGGAAGCCATGGAGCTTTCCGCCCTCTGCCGCAGCTATGGCGTACCCTTCATCATCAACGATAACGTCGAGATCGCTATAAAATGCCATGCCGACGGCATCCATGTCGGGCAGGAAGATATGGCTGCCGCAGACGTCCGCGCCAAGGTGGGCCCTGACATGATCATCGGTGTGTCGGCCCATTCCGTCGAGGAAGCACAGCTGGCCGTGGCCCACGGCGCCGACTATCTGGGCGTCGGCGCGGCATTTTCCACCCACACCAAAACCGATGTGGATGTCCTGCCGGAGGGCAGACTGAAAGAGATCTGCGACTCCGTGGATGTGCCGGTCGTGGCCATCGGCGGCATCCATAAAGACAATATCCTCAAGCTCAAAGGCTCCGGTGCGGACGGCGTGGCCCTCGTGAGCGCAATCTTCAGCGCCGAGGACATTGAGGCTGAGTGTAAAGAGCTGAAGGCACTGACAGAACAAATCATCTATAGCAATTCAACTTTTTAATGCAGCAGCAACAGCGTTGAATTGCATATCGCAAATATGCTGTTTGAATGTTGCACGAATTTCTTGACTTGCGATAAAGGAGCAACCCCATGAAAACTGCACTTACCATCGCGGGCAGCGATTCCAGCGGCGGCGCCGGCATTCAGGCCGACCTCAAAGCCATGACCATGAACGGCGTCTTCGCCATGAGCGCCATCACCGCCCTGACGGCCCAGAACACCACCGGTGTATCCGGCATCTCCGAGGTCAGCCCCGAGTTTCTGGCCCAGCAGATAGACGCCGTCTTCACCGACATCCGCCCCTGCGCCGTCAAGATCGGCATGGTGTCCTCTGCCCCGCTCATTGAGACGATCGCCGAGCGTCTCCGCTTTTACAAGGCGGAGCACATCGTCGTGGACCCCATGATGGCAGCCACCTCCGGCTCTGATTTGATCGCATCGGATGCCGTGCATACCCTGCGCCGGGAGCTGTTCCCTCTGGCCGAGGTCATCACGCCCAACCGGCACGAGGCCGAAGTGCTGTCCGGCCTGCACATCTCGGGCCGTGCCGACATGAGCGCCGCCGCCCGGGTCATCGCCGCCGACTGCGGCTGTGCCGTCCTGCTCAAGGGCGGCCACAGTGACACCGACGCCGACGATCTGCTCACCTTCCCGGATGGCGCGGAGATCTGGTTTCCGGGTAAGCGTATCGCCAACCCCAACACCCACGGCACCGGCTGCACTCTGTCCAGTGCCATTGCGGCCAACCTTGCCAAAGGGTTTGCGCTGGAAGAAGCGATCGCCCGGGCCAAGGCTTACCTGACCGACGCGCTGAACGCGCAGCTCGATCTGGGCCGCGGCTCCGGCCCGCTGGACCACACTCTGGGCGGCGCCGGGGTCGAAAACTGGATGCACGGCGTCCCGGACGCTGTTCATAAATAAAGAGAGCGTATTTTCGGAGGATTTTCAAATGCAGACTTACACCACACAGATGGATGCCGCCCGCAAGGGCATCGTCACGCCCCAGATGGAAACGGTGGCCAAGAAGGAGTACCGCACCGTCGAAGAGATCCGTCAGCTGGTCGCTGAGGGCAAGGTCGCCATCCCGGCCAACAAGCACCACGAGTGCCTGAACCCCGAGGGCATCGGCTCCATGCTCCGCACCAAGATCAACGTCAACCTCGGCGTCTCCCGCGACTGCAAGGACTACAGCATCGAGATGCAGAAGGTCATGAGCGCCGTCAACATGGGCGCAGAGGCCATCATGGACCTCTCGAGCCACGGCAATACCCAGCCCTTCCGTCAGAAGCTGACCCACGAATGCCCCGTCATGATCGGCACTGTGCCGGTGTACGACTCGGTCATCCACTATCAGCGCGACCTCGCCACCCTGACGGCACAGGACTTCATCGATGTGGTGCGTCTGCACGCAGAGGATGGCGTGGACTTCGTCACCCTCCACTGCGGCATCACCCGTAAGACCATCGAGCAGATCCGCAAGCATAAGCGGAAGATGAACATCGTCAGCCGCGGCGGCTCGCTGGTGTTTGCATGGATGTGCATGACCGGCAACGAGAACCCCTTCTATGAGCACTTCGACGAGATCCTGGACATCTGCGAAGAGCACGACGTCACCATCTCTCTGGGCGATGCCTGCCGCCCCGGCTGCCTCGCCGACGCCACCGACGTCTGCCAGATCGAAGAGCTGGTGCGTCTGGGCGAGCTGACCAAGCGGGCCTGGGCGCACAACGTCCAGGTCATGGTGGAAGGCCCGGGCCATGTGCCTCTGAACCAGGTCGCCGCCAACATGGAGATCCAGAAGACCATCTGCATGGGCGCACCTTTCTACGTCCTCGGCCCCCTCGTCACCGACATCGCCCCCGGCTATGACCACATCACCGCTGCCATCGGCGGCGCTGTCGCGGCCATGAGCGGCGCAGCCTTCCTGTGCTACGTCACCCCCGCCGAGCATCTGGCTCTGCCCAATGTGGACGACGTCAAGCAGGGCATCGTGGCTTCCAAGATCGCCGCCCACGCCGCCGACATCGCAAAGGGCATCCCCCACGCCCGGGACATCGACGACAAGATGGGCGACGCCCGCCGCGTCCTCGACTGGGATGCGCAGTTCGCCTGCGCCCTCGACCCCGAGACGGCAAAGGCCATCCGTGACGCCCGCCTGCCCGAGGACGACCACAGCGACACCTGCTCCATGTGCGGCAAGTTCTGCGCCGTCCGCAGCATGAACAAGGCTCTGGCCGGTGAGTACATCGACATCCTGTAAGCTGCTGTAAAATCGATATTTTTATCGCTTTTGCGATTTTTCTTCTCCATTGCCGCCCGGTACAAAAACCGGGCGGCTTTTTGCGTCTCAGCGAGACGGTTTTTATGTACAAAATGAATCCGGCATGATATACTGGATTCATCAAACAAGAATTGTGTGGACACAGACGTGAATTTTATATGCAAAATCGACCGGGAACTTTACCGGGTCGTTGACCAAGACCTAGTGACCGATGATGTTATTATTACAGAACAGCAGATTCTCCACATTGAAGATGGTCATCCCGGTGATTATGACCGTCTCTCTTCCCATATTCCTCTTATCTTGCAAGAACCTGACTATATCCTGAGAGGAAACCGGCCGCATACTGCTCTGGTACTCAAAGAAATTGTCACGCCTGAACTTACCGCTGAAGTCGTCCTGCGGCTAAAAGTATCAGATGACCCTGAAGACTACAAAAATTCTATCATCACCATGTGGAATATCAGTCAAAAGCGTTTTCGGCGACTCTTACGTCAAAGCGAAATTCTTTACAAAAAAGAATAACTGTGGTATGCTATACATAGGATAAGAAAAGCATTTGAGGTGGTCAATTTCGTGGCAGCCACACGCCGATGGTAACGACAAGGGCTTTTGCTCTGAGAGATGCAGGAGAATGCTACGCCTGCCAAATGCTTTTCGAGGGGGGACGGTTCCGATGCCGTCCCCCGTTCCTGTTTCTGCACACAAAAAGACCTGCACCGGGGGCTGAAGCTCAGCCTCGGTGCAGGTCTTTTTACACAGTTGCGCCAGCAGGAGTCGAACCTGCGATGGGGGAGTCAAAGTCCCCTGCCTTACCGCTTGGCGATGGCGCATCGGTAGAGAATAGTATAGCATATTTTTCAAAATTCCACAAGAGCCGCCGGGCGGTTCCACCCAAATTTTCTGAGCCGGGCAGGCAAATCCCGTCCTTGCCGGGGTCTCACCGATATGATATACTTGCACTGTAAAAGTTTTCCTGTTCAGCGCGTGACGCAGAAAGGAGCGCGGCTTATGGTACACCATCTTGTCATCGGCATCATCTTCCTTTTCTGGGGCGTTGCAGACGTCCTCCGCATCGAGCTGCCCGGCATACTGGGCAAGCGGCTGGAAGCGTCCAGCGAAGAGGCCCGCCGCCTCTGGCAGAGGCTTCTGGGTGTGCTGGAGCTCATCGTGGGCGGCGGACAGCTGCTGTTCTACTTTTTCTCCGACAATCAGACCGTCACCAGCATCATCCTCGCGGTGATGATACTCGCCGCCGTCTGCATCCTCGGGCCGTACTACCACTGGCGGAAGCAGGAAAAAGAGAACACACAGGAATGAATCACGGGAGGAAACCGTATGGGGCCTTGGTATTACGAAGTCGTGAGCTTTGACGGCGATTACGTCAACCTGCGCCGCACCGACATCGAGAGCGACGAGCTGAACCCGGTGGCACTGGCGCTCCTGCCGCCGGAAATCGACGTGGGCAGCAAGCTCAAGTGCGAATATTTCCAGTACGAGATCATCGGCTGACAAAACGAAACGCCGCCCGTTCGGGCGGCGTTTCTGCATCTTCTGATAAAGTTATACGCGCTCGGCCACCAGCTGGAAGCCTGCCTTGGTGAGCTCCTGCCGGATCTGCTCGATCTGGGCGTTGTCGCGGGTCTCGAGGGTCAGCTTGAGGAAGCAGCTGGAGATGGGCATATTGGGGTCGGAGCCGTCGTGGAGGACGGACACCACATTGCTGCCGCAGCGGGAGACGATGTCGGCCACCTGCTGCAGCTGGCCGGGCTTGTCTTCCAGCGCGATGGTCAGGTTGGCCTTGCGGCCGCTCATGACGAGGCCGCGGGTGATGACGCGGTTGAGGATGTTCACGTCGATGTTGCCGCCGGAGACGAGGCAGACGACCTTCTTGCCCTCGATGGGCAGCTTATGGAAGAGCGCCGCCGCCACAGGCACTGCGCCTGCACCCTCGGCCACCAGCTTCTGGTTCTCCATCAGGGAGAGGATGGCGGCTGCGGTCTCGTCCTCAGTGACGGTGACGATGTCGTCCACATACTCTTCACAAAGTTTATAGGTCAGCTCGCCGGGAGTCTTGACCTGAATGCCGTCTGCGAAGGTGGAGACGGCAGAGAGGGTCTGGTATTTGTGCTCATGGAGGGAGCGATACATGCTGGGTGCGCCCTCGGCCTGCACGCCGTAGACCTTGACGTCGGGCTTCAGGCTCTTGATGGCAAAGGCCACGCCGGAGATGAGCCCGCCGCCGCCCACAGGCACGATGACAGCGTCCACATCGGGCAGCTGGTCGAGGATCTCAAGGCCGATGGTGCCCTGACCGGCAATGACCTGCTCGTCGTCGTAGGGGTGGATGAAGGTCATGCCCGTCTCTTCCTGCAGCTCCACGGCCTTGTCGTGGGCGTCGTCGTAGGTGCCGGGTACGAGGCAGACCTCCGCACCGAGGTTCTTGGTGTTCTCCACCTTCATGATGGGCGCGCCGTCCGGCATACAGACGATGCTCTTGATGCCGCGGCGGGTAGCGGCCAGCGCCACGCCCTGTGCGTGGTTGCCCGCCGAGCAGGCGATGACGCCCTTATCGCTCTCTTCTTTGGAGAGCTGGCTGATCTTATAGTAAGCGCCGCGCACCTTGAAGCTGCCGGTCACCTGCAGGTTCTCGGTCTTGAGGTAGAGGTGGCAGTCCTTGGAGAGCCGGGGTGCCTCGATGAGGTCGGTCTTGCGGGCTACGTCCTTGAGGACAAAGGCGGCGTGGTAGATCTTATCCAGTGTCAGCATATCGTTTTTCCCATCCTATCTCTGTTTATCCATCCCGGCACACGGGCTATTTTTATTGTTAAAGACAGGATTTAGTATAGTTTACATAAATTGATTTGTCAAATGAATCTATTTCACACTTTAAGGCGGAAAGCGGAATTTGCTGACATTGTATTATAGAAAAAACGCCGCCATTCACCAAACAGCGAACAGCGGCGGGGTATTACCACTTTATCCTATTACGTTCCGGTAGACTCAAATCTCCGCGAGGATAGCGTCACCCATGGCGGTGCAGCCGAGGCAGGTGCAGCCCTCGCTCATGTTGTCGGCGGTGCGCAGGCCCTTGTCCAGCACCTTATTCACCGCGTTCTCAATGGCGTCAGCCTCCTTAGCCATACCGAAGGAGTAGCGCAGCATCATGGCGGCGGAGAGGATGCAGGCGGTGGGGTTGACGATGTCCTTGCCCGCGATGTCGGGGGCAGAGCCGTGGATGGGCTCATACAGGCCCCGGGTGCCGTCGCCCAGACTGGACGAGGGGATCATGCCGATGGAGCCGGTGATCATGGAGGCCTCGTCGGAGATGATGTCGCCGAACATGTTCTCGGTGACGATGACGTCGAACTGGCTGGGGTCCTTGACGACCTGCATGGCACAGTTGTCCACGAACATCTCGCTGTACTCCACCTCGGGGTACTCAGCCTGCAGGCGGTGCATGACCGCACGCCAGAGGCGGCTGGTATCCAGCACGTTGGCCTTATCCACGCAGCAGAGCTTTTTGCGGCGCTTCATGGCCGTCTCAAAGCCGATGCGTCCAATGCGCTCGATCTCGTGCTCCGCGTAGGGCATGGAATCCACCGCCTGCTTCTCGCCGTTTTCCAGCGTGTAAGTCTCGTGCTTGCCGAAGTAGACGCCGCCGATGAGCTCACGCACGATGATGAAGTCGATGCCCTTTGCCACGATCTCGGGCTTGAGGGGGCTGGCCGGGGCCAGCTGGGGCCAGATCTTGGCCGGGCGGTTGTTGGCGTAGAGGCCCATGCCGGCGCGGAGGCGGAGCAGACCCTTTTCGGGGCGCTGCTCACCGGGCAGACCCTCCCACTTGGGGCCGCCCACTGCGCCCAGAAGGACGCTGTCGGCCGCGAGGCACTTGTCCAGCTCATGCCGGGGCAGCGGGTCGCCGTACTTGTCGATGGCCTCGCCGCCCATTGCGGCGTCGGTGTAGTGGAAGGTGTGGCCGTACTTTTCGGCCACCTTATCGAGAACGCGGAGGGTCTGCTTCACGATCTCGGGGCTGGAGCAGTCGCCCCAGATGACAGCAATGTTTTTTTTCATTCTTATGGGCATCCTTTCTTCGATTGGGCAGCGATTTATGACAGGGGCCTTGCTTTTGGGTGGGCGTGTGCGGGGTTAGAGTTTTCTTTAAGTGGGATCGCGCGCTGGTGGCGCGGGGGATGTTTTATTTTACGGTCAAGTAGCTTGCGCTCCGCGCGGGCCAGAGGCAGAGCTGGTTTTTTCTTTAAGCTGGTTCTCGCGCTGGTGGCGCGGGGGATGTTTTATTTTACGGTCAAGTGGCTTTGCGCTCCGCGCGGGCCAGAGGTAGGGAGGGGTGTTTCGACTCCCCCCTCCCTACCTCTGGACTCCACTCTCCCCGCAACGAGTTAAGGGCTGCTCGCCCTTAACGATTCCGAAGATGAGGTCGAAACGGAAAAAAGCTAGTCGCTGCGCTAAGACGGGTTGCGGCTCTCAGCGTCTGCTTCGCTGCCGCTCGCATCCTGCTGGCCGCGGCCCCAACAGCTCCTCCCTGTTTCCGCCACTGGCGGCGGTCGTCGCTGTTGCACTTTTTTCTCGTTTCTCCGATTTGCTGCTTCGCAGCAGACTTTACGCCCTTGCTGAACGTAAAGTTCTGCGAAAGCGTAACACCATCGGCGGAGCCGTAAACCGGAGAAGCCCAAAAAATGCGTTTAGCGAAGCGGCTAGCATTTTTGGGCTTCGACAACCCCTTCGGGATTATCAAGGGCGAGTAGCCCTTGATTCGTGCCTCCCGCGCCTCGAAAGTAGCGGGTGCTTTTCTGGTTCTCTTTTGGCACGCAAAAGAGAACTTAGCCCCGCGTAACCGCGCTCTATCCCGCGCCACAGGCGCGCGAACTCACAGCAAAAACTTTACTTCTTCGTCAGCGACTTCATCAGACCGCCGTCGGCGATGATCTTCTGGATGAAGGGCGGGAAGGGTTCGGCCTGGAAGGTCTTGCCGGTGGTCTCATCGGTGATGACGCCGGTATCAAAATTCACACTGACCGTATCGCCTGCGCTGATGGCGTCCACGGCCTCGGGGCATTCCATGATGGGCAGGCCGATATTGATGCTGTTGCGGTAGAAGATGCGCGCGAAGCTCTTGGCGATGACGACAGAGATCCCGGCGGTCTTGATGGCCAGCGGTGCGTGCTCACGGGAGGAGCCGCAGCCGAAGTTCCAGCCGCCCACCATGATGTCGCCGTCCTTGACGTTGTGGATGAAGTCCTTGTCAATGTCCTCCATGCAGTGGCTGGCCAGCTCTCTGGCATCCTGCGTGTTCAGGTGGCGGGCCGGGATGATGACGTCGGTATCCACGTTATCCGGGTATTTGAAAACAGAACCGTTTGCGTTGTTCATGGGTGACTCTCCTTTTCTCAGACCGTGCGGGGGTCGGTGATGTAGCCGGTCAGTGCGCTGGCGGCAGCGGTAGCGGGCGAAGCCAGATACACCTCGCTCTTGACGTGGCCCATGCGGCCCACGAAGTTGCGGTTGGTGGTGGAGACGCAGCGCTCACCCTCGGCGAGGATGCCCATGTAGCCGCCGAGGCAGGGGCCGCAGGTGGGGGTGGAGACGATGCAGCCCGCGTCGATGAAGGCCGTCGTCCAGCCGCGGAGGATGCACTCCTTGTACACGGCCATGGTGGCGGGGATGATGATGCCGCGCACGCCCTTTGCGATGTGCTTGCCCTTCAGGATGTTGTAAGCGGCTTCCATATCCTCGAGGCGGCCATTGGTGCAGCTGCCGATGACCACCTGGTCGATCTTGATGTCCTTGCCCTCGCTGGCGGGGTGGGTGTTCTCGGGCAGGTGGGGGTAGCTGACGGTCGGCTCGAGGGCAGAGAGGTCGATCTCAATGGTCTTCTCGTACTCGGCGTCCGGGTCGGCCTCATAGAACACCGGCTCGCGCTGGCTGCGGCCCTTGAGATAAGCCTTGGTCATGTCGTCCACGGGGAAGATGCCGTTCTTGGCACCGGCCTCGATGGCCATGTTGCAGATGCTCAGGCGGTCGTCCATGGAGAGGGAGGCGACGCCCGGGCCGGTGAACTCCATCGACTTATACAGCGCGCCATCCACGCCGATCATACCGATGATGTGGAGGATGAGGTCTTTGCCGGAAACTTTCGGCGGCAGCTTGCCGTTCAGCACGAACTTGATGGCGGCAGGCACCTTGAACCACGCCATGCCGGTAGCCATGCCGGCGGCCATATCGGTGGAGCCGACGCCGGTGGAGAATGCGCCCAGTGCGCCGTAAGTACAGGTGTGGCTGTCGGCACCGATGACGCAGTCACCGGCTGTCACGATGCCTTTTTCGGGCAGCAGAGCGTGCTCAATGCCCATCTGGCCCACATCGTAGAAGTTGAGGATGTCGTACTTGTTGGCGAACTCGCGGCACTGCTTGGACTGGGTCGCGCTCTTGATGTCCTTGTTGGGAACGAAGTGGTCGAGGACGATGGCGATGTGCTCTTTGTCGAACACGCCGTTGAAGCCCGCCTTTTCGAACTCGTTGATGGCGACGGGGGTAGTGATGTCATTGCCCAGCACGATGTCGAGCTTGGCGTTGATGAGCTGGCCTGCCTTGACCTCGGCGAGGCCTGCGTGTGCGGCCAGAATTTTCTGCGTCTGGGTCATTCCCATGGTTCATTCTCCTTTTGATACTCTCTCAAAAATCTCTCTTTATTTATTATTGATCGCGCTGACCAGTGCATGGATACCGGCCACGATAATATCGGTATCGGTGCCTGCACCCCAGGTGACGATGCCGTCGCCCCACTCGAGGCCGACGTAGGAAGCGGCGCGGGAGGTGGAGCCTTCGTCCAGGCTGTGCTCGGAGTAAGTTTCCAGGTGGAAGTCCATGCCGGTGGCGCTCTGGATAGCGTTTGCCACAGCATCCAGACGGCCATTACCCACTGAGGTGACCACCTTGCGCTGACCGTTCAGATCCAGCGTGACGGTGGCGGTGATGCCGTTGACCTGTGCGAAGTGGGCCTCGACGACAGACAGGGGCTTGGACTTGTTGAGGAAGGTATCCTCGAAGATGTGGAGCACTTCGCCTGCGCTCAGCTCCTTGTGGCTGTGGTCGGACACGCTCTTGACCTTGTAGCCCAGCGCCTCGCGCATCTTGGCGGGCAGGTTGTAGCCGTAGTTCTGCTCCAGCACGAAGCCGATGCCGCCCTTGCCGCTCTGGCTGTTGATGCGGATGACGTCGGCGTCGTAGGTGCGGCCGATGTCGTGGGGGTCCACCGGGATATAGGGGCAGGTCCAGCGGTGGTCGCCCTTCTCCTTGCGGTAGGCCATGCCCTTTGCAATGGCGTCCTGATGACTGCCCGAGAAGGCGGCGAACACCAGCTGGCCGGCGTAGGGGGTGCGCTCGTAGATGTGCATCCGGGTGACCCGCTCATAGGTGGCGCAGATGGCAGGCATATCGGAGAAGTCCAGCTTCGGGTCTACGCCGTGGCTGTACATATTCATGGCGAGGGTCACAGCGTCCACGTTGCCGGTGCGCTCGCCGTTGCCGAAGAGGCAGCACTCCACCCGCTGAGCGCCTGCCAGAACGGCCAGCTCGGCACAGGCGACGCCGGTGCCGCGGTCATTATGCGGGTGGGTGGAGATGATGACGCTGTCGCGGTACTTGAGGTGCTTGTCGCAATACTCGATCTGGTTTGCGTAAACGTGGGGCATACTCATCTCGACCGTGACCGGCAGATTGATGATCATAGGGCGGTCGGGGGTGGGCTGCATGATGTCCAGGACCGCGTTGCAGACCTCAACGGCGTAGTCCACCTCGGTTCCGGTGAAGCTCTCGGGGCTGTACTCGAAGAGGAAGTTCCCCTCATACTCCTCGCTCAGCTGCTTGACCAGCTTTGCGCCGTCCACGGCGATCTGCTTGATCTCCTCCTTAGACTTGTGGAACACCTGCTCGCGCTGGGCGACGGAGGTGGAGTTATAGAAGTGGATGACCGCACGGGGTGCGCCCTTGACAGCCTCGAAGGTGCGGCGGATGATATGGTCGCGGCACTGGGTCAGCACCTGCACGGTGACATCGTCGGGGATCATGTTCTTCTCGATGAGGGTGCGGAGGAACTCGTACTCCGTCTCGCTGGCGGCCGGGAAGCCGACTTCGATCTCCTTGAAGCCAATTTTGACCAGCATCTGGAAGAATTCCAGCTTTTCCTCGAGGCTCATGGGGACGATAAGGGCCTGATTGCCGTCGCGCAGGTCCACGCTGCACCAGATGGGAGCTTTCTCGATGTGGTCCTTCTTGACCCAGCTGTCATAACCGGCGGGGACCGGGTAATATCCCGGTGCGTACTTGGTAGCGTCCATCATAATTCTTGTCCTCCATTTTTGCTGTGTCAACCTCTCAGTCTCGCATTCGCTCGACAGGGCCGGGCTGCGGCAGCGCGTCAGCGCTGACAGAGAGGCTGACTCCTTTTAACAAACGAAAAGGCTCCCGTCTCTCAAAGGACGAAATCCCCTGAGAGACGAGAGCCTGTAATTTCTGTTACAGGGCACCCGTGGTACCACTCTCTTTGCTGTGCCATAAGCACAGCCGCTCTGCACGATCAGCTTTTTGAGGCGAATCGCTGCCCTTATAACGGTGGGCTTCCGTCAGGACCTACTGTCTGCTTCAGTCCTGCCGCTCAGGGGCCAGTAACCGAAACCCTCTGCACCGCCTTGCACCATCCGGCGGCTCTCTGCACGCAGAAGAAAATCGTTTTTTCCCCGTCAACGCATTTGCGCTTTGTTCAAAGTGGTTTCATTTTAGCAAAACCCGCCGCCCCTGTCAAGAAGTTTTGCTCACAATGAAAATGAAACGATTTCACATAAATAGCAGCATAAATTTTCAAAATTTGCGGGTGGATCCTATTTTTGTTGTATTATATCACCAACTATGGTAAAATAAAAATACCGCCCGAAACGGCGGTATCCAGGTGCTGTCTGCATAAAAAGGTGGTCTAGCTTCCCCGGCAAGCTTCTGGGGGTGTGAAACCTTATTGTTGCTTCCCCCGGACGCAAACGCGAAAGGGGGGATGACTTATGACCCTGACGGAAACTATCGCATTGCTCGGCCTGCTGGGCGGAGCAGTCTTTGTTACCTTTCAGATCTCATGGGCTATCTTCAAAGAGATACATAACAATAAGAAATGACCGCCCCAGCCTACCAAGCAAAGCGGTCATTCTTATTGTTTGACTTAGCCGAGGGAAGCTGACCATTGCGGACAGCACCTTCTTGTATGTTCAGTATAGTCAACGTGATTCGATTTGTCAAGCGGACAGTCTCCTTGTTCCTCGGTTTTGTTAAGAATCTGCGAAGTTTTTGCAAAGTTCGCCTCGAAACGCTGGTTTCTGAAATAGCGTCGTGGTATGCTGTTTGCAACACAAGGAGGGATCCCCATGAAAGAAGTCAAGACCCCCAAAAAGCCATTGGCTATTTACTACGCCATTGTATTACTGGTGCTGATGCTGCTCAACTTCGTGCTCGTGCCGTGGATGAGCGAACGGCAGGTAAAAGAAGTGGACTACGGCACCTTCATGTCCATGACCGAGGACAAAGACATCGGCCGGGTGGATGTGGAATCGAACCAGATCATCTTTACCGATAAAGACGAAAAGCAAATTTACAAGACCGGCCTGATGAACGACCCTGACCTGACCCAGCGCCTCTACGACGCGGGGGCCGAGTTTTCCAGCGAGATCGTCGAGCAGGCTTCGCCGCTGCTGAGCTTTCTGCTGAGCTTTGTGCTGCCCATCGTCCTCTTCGTCTGGCTGGGCAATTTCATGAACAAAAAGCTCATAGAAAAGGCCGGCGGCGCGAACTCGATGATGTTCGGCGGCGTGGGCAAGTCCAACGCCAAGGTCTACGTCCAATCCACCCACGGCATCCGCTTTGCGGATGTGGCCGGCGAAGATGAGGCCAAAGAGAACTTGCAGGAGATCGTCGATTATCTGCACGACCCCAAGAAATACGAAGAGATCGGCGCCTCGATGCCCAAGGGCATCCTGCTCGTCGGCCCTCCGGGTACCGGCAAGACCATGCTGGCAAAGGCTGTGGCGGGCGAATCCAACGTGCCGTTCTTCTCCATCTCCGGCTCGGAGTTCGTGGAGATGTTCGTGGGCATGGGCGCCTCCAAAGTCCGCGATTTGTTCAAGCAGGCCAAGGAAAAAGCCCCCTGCATCGTGTTCATCGACGAGATCGACGCCATTGGCCAGAAGCGCAACAGCGGCCAGCTGGGCGGCAACGACGAGCGTGAGCAGACCCTGAACCAGCTGCTCACCGAGATGGACGGCTTCGAGGGCAACAGCGGCGTCATCATCCTCGCAGCCACCAACCGTCCGGATTCCCTTGACCCGGCTCTGACCCGTCCCGGCCGCTTTGACCGCCGTGTTCCTGTGGAGCTGCCCGACCTCAAGGGCCGCGAAGAGATCTTGAAGGTCCACGCCAAGAAAGTCGCTCTTGCCCCCGGCATTGACTTCAACACCGTAGCCCGGATGGCCTCCGGTGCCTCCGGCGCAGAGCTGGCCAACATCGTCAACGAAGCCGCCCTGCGGGCCGTGCGCGCCGGCCGCAAGTCGGTCACGGAAGCAGACCTTGAGGAGAGCATCGAGGTGGTCATTGTCGGCTATCAGAAGAAGAACTCCATCCTCACCGACAAGGAAAAGTGCATCGTGGCCTACCATGAGATCGGCCACGCACTGGTGGCGGCGCTTCAGAATCACTCCGCACCCGTGCAGAAGATCACCATCATCCCCCGCACCTCGGGCGCACTGGGCTACACCATGCAGGTCGAAGAGGGCAACCACTACCTGATGACCAAGGAAGAGCTGGAAAATAAGATCGCCACCCTCACCGGCGGACGTGCCGCCGAGGAAGTGGTGTTCGGCTCCATCACCACCGGCGCGTCCAACGACATCGAGCAGGCCACCAAGCTTGCCCGCGCCATGCTCACCCGTTACGGCATGAGCAAAGAGTTCGACATGGTGGCCCTGGAGACGGTGAACAACCAGTATCTGGGCGGCGACACCTCGCTGGCCTGCTCGGCCCAGACCCAGCGGGAGATCGACCAGCGGGTCGTGGACTTGGTAAAGGCCCAGCACGAAAAGGCCGTCAAGATCCTCACCGACAACCGCGCAAAGCTCGACGAGCTGGCGAAGTACCTTTATGAAAAGGAGACCATCACCGGCGACGAGTTCATGGCTATCCTTGAGGAAAAAGATTCCAGCGAAAATTAAAGCAGGATCTCTGCAATAATCCAGCCGCCGTATCCGTATTCATTACAGATACGGCGGTTTTCCGATACGCCGTACCGCTGATAAAAGCGTTTGGGATAAACTTCTCCGTCAGCGCACCAGCGCTGACGGAGAGGTTGACTTCCTACATCTACAGGAGGATACTACTATGAGACTGCTGAACAAGAACACTGCCCGCCGCGCCGCCGCTGCTGCCGCGCTGCTGACCATGACCGCCGCCATGAGCGTGGGTGCCTTTGCCGCCGACGCCGAGGACGCGACCGTTGCCGGTTATCTGCCCCCTCAGTCGTCCGAGGTCATGGTTCAGGGTGACATCGCTCTCCACTCTGACGTTCCGGTGGGGGAGGTAGACCCCAACTACGGCGGCTACGCTTCCCCGGTGGAGAACCCCATTCAGGGCAACGTGATGATGATCTCCGGCGAGACTCCCCTGCCCTCTGACACGCCGGTGGAGAAGAGCGAAGCCCGCTACACCGTCAAGGGCCTGCTGGGCAAGCAGGTGCTCTACACCGCCCGTCAGGAAGGCCGCGTGCTGACGCTGGACGCCCCCGATGACAACGCCACCTTCCGCACCACCATCCTCGACATGCAGACCCTGATGAATCAGGGCGTAAGCACGCTGGTGCTCAAGACCGGCAAGACTTCCACCACCCTGAACCTGACTCTGCTGTGCCAGGGCCAGAAGCCCGGCACCCGGGTCACTCTGCGCCACCTCGGCAGCAGCGCTCACCTCACCGTGGGCTTCCGCAGCCGCCGCGACCTCATCGTTGGCCGATAAGCTTTTCCCTCTCTCCTCTTTGTTTTCCATCGATACTTTTCCCTCAGACGCAAAAGACCCCCGCTGCAAACGCAGCGGGGGTCTTCCTGTTTATCAAATGGTCCCGTCCGAGCTGTTCTCGCTCTGCTCCGATGCATAGAGCACCATCAGGTGGTTTGCAGATGCTTCCAGCTGGCTCTTGGCCTGACGGAGGTCTGCTTCTTCCGTCTCGTTCATCTTCTCGGGCTTATCCTTCCGCAGGCAGCGGCGGAGGTTGGCCACATCGGCTTTGATGCGGTTCTTCTCCTCTTTGTCCAGCTCCTTCTTGCACTTGGAGAGGGCCTCGTCCACCTTGTAAGCCAGCACCTCGGCCTGATTGTGGAGGTCAAGCCGCTCTTTGCGGCGGCTGTCCTCGGCCTCGTAGGCGGCCGCGTCGGCCATGGCGCGCTGGATCTCATTCTCCGAGAGGTTGGTGCTGCCGGTGATGGTGATGTTCTGCTCCCGGCCGGTGCCGAGGTCTTTGGCCGAGACTTTCACGACGCCGTTGACGTCAATATCAAAGGTGACTTCGATCTGGGGCTTGGACGAGAAGCTGGCCCGGATGCCGTTCAGCTTGAACTTGCCGAGGCTCTTATTGTCGCGGGCGAAATGCCGCTCACCCTGCAGGACGTTGATCTCCACACTGGTCTGCATGGGGCGGGCCGTGGTGAATATCTGGCTCTTGCGGGTGGGGATCATGCTGTTGCGGGTGATGAGGGGGGTGGCCACGCCGCCCAGTGTCTCGATGGAGAGGGTCAGCGGGGTGACGTCCATCAGCACAAGGCCCTGCGCCGCTGCACCGGAAGCGCCAGCCAGCTTGCCGCCGCCCTGCAGCAGACCGCCCTGCACAGCGGCACCCATGGCCACGCACTCGTCGGGGTTGAGGCTGTGGCTCGGCTCACAGCCCAGCAGCTCCTTCACCTGACGCTCGACGGCAGGCATCCGGGTGCTGCCGCCCACGAGAAGGACTTTGCCCAGCTGCGAAGCCGAGATGCCGGCATCCCGCAGTGCGTTCTGCACCGGGGCCACCGTCCGTGCCAACAGGTCGCCGGTCATCATCTCGAACTGGGGGCGGGAGATGGTCAGATCCAGGTGGTGGGGGCCGTCCTTGCCCACAGCGATGAAGGGCAGATTGAGCTGGGCCGAGAGGGCGCTGGACAGCTCTTTCTTGGCCTTTTCGGCCTCTTCTTTCAGGCGTCCCATGGCGGCGGGGTCGCGGGAGAGGTCGATGCGGTCCGATTTCTTGAACTCTGCCACGGCGTATTCCACGATGCGCTGGTCGAAGTCGTCGCCGCCGAGGCGGGTATCGCCGCCGGTAGCCAGCACCGTGAAGGTGCCGTCTTCGATCTCGATGATGGAGACGTCGAAGGTGCCGCCGCCGAGGTCGTAGACCAGGATCTTCTGGGGCGCTTCGTTGTCAAGGCCGTAGGCCACAGCGGCGGCGGTAGGCTCATTGATGATGCGCAGGACGTTCAGGCCCGCGATGCGGCCCGCATCCTGGGTGGCCTTGCGCTGGCTGTCGTCAAAGTAAGCGGGGACGGTGATGACGGCCTCCGTCACCGGCTCACCCAGGTAGCTCTCGGCGTCGCGGCGTATCTTGGTCAGGATCATGGCGCTGATCTCCTGCGGAGTCAGGTCTCTGCCGTCGATGTGGACGCGGTAGTCGCTGCCCATATGCCGCTTGATGCTGGACACCGTCCGGCCGGAGTTTGTAGCAAGCTGGCGCTTTGCCGCGCCGCCCACCAGACGCTCGCCGTCTTTGGTGAACGCCACCACGCTGGGGGTGGTGCGCTCTCCCTCTGCGTTGGTGATGACGACGGGCTTGCCGCCCTCCACCACTGCCACGCAGCTGTTCGTGGTGCCAAGGTCAATACCGATCACTCTGCTCATTCTGGTCGTCCTCTCTGTTTTTGCGACGCGCATATTTTTCCTTCAATATCATATCGGTTCCGTATGACGATTTCTTAGAGCATTTGTAAAGATTCTGTGTTTCCGCTCATTCTCTCTCGAGCAGTTGGCGGATGACGGCCTCCGTCTCGTCCAGCCAGCTCTGGGCCGTCTCGTCCCCCTCTTTTTTGCGGACGAGGAAGCCCTGCTTCGCCTCAGCCAGCTGAGCCAGCGCCTTTTTGCGAGAGATATACTGGGTCTCATACTGGGCCACCCGCAGGCAGACCTGCGGCATATAGGCGATGTCGGGGGTGGAGGCGCAGAGCTTCTGAGCCTTGCGGTAGGCCCGCAGGGCCGCGCCGGCCCCTTTTCCCTGCACTATGGCATCGTCGCCCAGCGCCACCCATGCGGCCACATCGCCGGCGTCGGCGGCTTTTTTCCAGAACTTGCGGGCCTGTGCAGGGCTCTTGCGGCAGCCCCGGCCCTCGTAGAGCATCTCGCCCATCATGGCAAGGCCCTCGGCGCAGCCCTCTTCGGCAGAGAGCTGATAATAATGCATCGCGTCGTCCCAGCGTTCCTCGGCCATGGCATGGTTGCCGGCCCGCAGCTCCGCTTCGCCCGGCTCATCGGTGTCGTGGCTGGCGTGGAGCAGACCGTTCAAAAGCGAGCAGTCCAGCGTGGCAGAGCTGGTCCACGGGTCGATGACCACGCCGTCGATGCTGTCGGAGTCCAGCGCCATCTGCATGGCGGAAGCCAGAAGCCGTTCCGCCATGGGGCGGCTGGCCGTGCCTTTATCGGCCTCCGCCATCTTCACGGAAGTGAACACCGGCAGGTAGCACCGGCCCTTCTGGGTGCGCAGGGTCCAGGGCTGCAGGTCTTTCGCTTTCTCCGCCGGGACAGGATGCTCCGCCCACGGGGCGGCCCCGTCCGGCTGGTCGGACGCTGCTTCCAGCGGCACCAGGACCTTAGTGTCCAGCTCGAGGGCATAGTTGATGGCGTTCATCAGCGCCCAGAAGCTCTCCTCGTTCTGGCCCTTATAAAGCGCCGCCACAGCCCGCTCTATCGCCGGGCAGCCCGTACCCAGCGGCCCGTATTCCGGCAGCTTTTTGCGGTCTGCCGCGCCCACCGGGCGCAGCCGCAGCCGTGCCGCACCATCTTTTGCCATTGCATCCACCATTCTTTCCGTTGAGATTCCCTTCCAGTATAGCAGGATTTTCCGGTTTTCTCAATCTCCGGAGCCGAAATCTGCTTTCAGAGCCGGTTTTCTTCGGCAAAAACATAGCATTCCTGCTGGGAGTGCGTTATAATAAGGAGCGTCTCGACTAAATGTATTAAAGAAATTAAAGAAAGGGAGTATCGAGCCTTGAACAAAATGCTTCGCTATCTCAGCGACTACAAGCGCGAGAGCGTGCTTGCACCGCTTTTCAAGATGCTGGAAGCTACGTTTGACCTGTTCGTGCCGCTTGTGATGGCCGACATCGTCAACGTGGGTATCGCGGCCCACGATTTCCACTACATCCTTGTGCGGTGCGGCATCCTGCTGCTTCTGGCCATCGTCGGCCTCGCGTGCAGCCTGACCGCCCAATACTTCTCGGCCAAAGCCGCCGTGGGTTATTCCACCGGCCTGCGTCATGCGCTGTTTGAGCACATCCAGACGCTGAGCTTTTCCGAGATGGACACCATGGGCACCAGCACCCTCATCACCCGGATGACCAGCGACGTCAATCAGGTGCAGAGCGGATTGAACCTCTTCCTCCGCCTGTTCCTGCGCAGCCCCTTCGTGGTGATTGGCGCCATGATCATGGCCTTTACGGTCAACTTCCGCGCCGCCCTCATCTTCGTGGTGGCGATCCCGCTGCTGAGCGTCGTGGTCTTCGGCGTCATGGTCATCACCCGGCCGCTCTATAAGTCGGTGCAGACCCGCCTCGACCGGGTTCTGGGCCTCACCCGCGAGAACCTGACCGGCGTGCGCGTCGTCCGCGCCTTCGACAAGGAAAAGAGCGAGGTGGACCGCTTCGAGGACGCCAATGAGCTGCTGACCAAAATGCAGCTCCACGTGGGCCACATCTCCGCCCTGATGAACCCGCTGACCTACGTTATCATCAACCTTGCCATCGTGGCGCTGCTGTATGTAGGCAGCATCGAGATCAACATCGGCGGCATGGCCTCCGGCGATGTCATCGCGCTGGTCAACTATATGAACCAGATCCTGGTCGAGCTGGTCAAGCTGGCCAACCTCATCGTTCAGGTGAGCAAGGCTCTGGCCTGTGCAGGCCGTGTGCAGGCGGTTCTGGACACAAAGCCCGGCATGGAGTTCCCGGCTGAGCTCACCGGCAATGTTCCGGCGGAAAAGGCCGGCGACGCCGTCCGTTTCGACCATGTGAGCCTGACCTACAAGGGCGCAGGCGCACCCAGCCTCTCCGACATCAGCTTCACTGCCAGGCGCGGCCAGACCATCGGCGTCATCGGCGGCACCGGCAGCGGCAAATCCAGCCTCATCAGCCTCATCCCCCGCTTCTACGACGCCACTGAGGGCAGTGTGGAGATCATGGGCCGACCGGTCCGGCAGTACCCCCGCGCCGACCTGCGCGGCAAGGTGGCTGTGGTCATGCAGAAGGCCCAGCTCTTCGGCGGCACCATCCGCTCCAACCTGCTCTGGGGCAGCCAGAATGCCTCCGACGCCGACCTCTGGGCTGCGCTGGAAACGGCACAGGCTGCGGAGTTCGTGAAAGCCAAGCCCCTCGGCCTCGACGAGCCGGTGGAGCAGGGCGGACGCAACCTCTCCGGCGGTCAGAAACAGCGTCTGACCATCGCCCGCGCCCTCGTGGGCAAGCCGGACATCCTCATCCTCGACGACAGCGCCAGCGCACTGGACTACACCACCGACGCGGCCCTGCGCAAGGCTCTGGCCGCTCTGCCGGGCGATCTGACCGTCTTCATCGTCAGCCAGCGCGCCGCCAGCCTGCAGCACGCCGACCAGATCATCGTGCTGGACGATGGCCGCATGGTGGGCCTTGGCCGTCACGCCGAGCTGCTGGAAAGCTGCCCGGTCTACAAGGAGATTTATGAGAGCCAGTTCAAGAAAGGGGATGCGCAGAAATGAGTGCAAAAGCAAAAAGCAAGCTGACCCCTGAACAGCAGAAGGCCACCATGACCCGAGTGCTGCAGAAGATCAAGCCCTACGGCTTCTTCGTGGTGTGCAGCCTCATCGTGGCCGCTGTGAGCGTGGCGGCTCAGCTGTATATTCCCATCCTCTGCGGCAGTGCCATCGACATGATGCTGGGCAAAGGTGCCGTGGACTTCGCGGGCGTGCTGCGCATCATCTACGAGATCATCGTGGTGGCTGTTGTCGCTGCCTTTGCGCAGTGGCTGCTGAGCGTCTGCAACAACCGCATCACCTTCGCAGTCAGCCGTGACCTGCGCAACGCCGCCATGCGGAAGATCCAGACCCTTCCCCTCTCTTACCTCGACAGCCATCCTTCCGGCGACATCGTGAGCCGGATGGTGGCCGATGTAGATACCTTCGCGGACGGCCTGCTGATGGGCTTCACCCAGCTGTTCTCGGGTGTGCTGACCATCCTCGGCACCCTGCTCTTCATGCTGCAGCAGAATGTCCCCATCACGCTGGTGGTGGTCTGCATCACCCCCCTGAGCCTCGTTGTCGCCAGCTTTCTCGCAAAGCGCAGCTACAAGTATTTCCAGAGCCAGAGCACCGTGCGCGGCGAGCAAACTGCCCTTGTCAACGAGATGATAGAGGGTCAGAAGGTCGTGCAGGCCTTCGGCCACGAGGCCCAGAGCCTCGAGGCTTTTGACGAGGTGAATGGCCGACTGCAGAACGTGAGCCTGAAGGCCATCTTCTTCTCCAGCATGACCAACCCCGCCACCCGCTTCGTCAACAACATCGTCTACGCAGGCGTCGGACTCGTGGGCGCGATCTATGCCGTAGCCGGAGGCATCACCATCGGCCAGCTGAGCATCTTCCTGAACTACGCCAACCAGTACACCAAGCCCTTCAACGAAATTTCCGGCGTCGTGACCGAGCTGCAGAACGCTCTGGCCTGCGCAGCCCGCGTGTTCGAGCTGCTGGACGCCGAAGACCAGACCCCCGAAGCGGAGAACGCCGCAAAGCTCGTGCCGGACGGCCGCGTCCAGATCGAGGACGTCTCCTTCCGCTATCTGCCCGACCGCCCGCTCATCGAGGGCCTGTCTCTGGACGTCAAGCCCGGCCAGCGCATCGCCATCGTCGGCCCCACCGGCTGCGGCAAGACCACCCTCATCAATCTGCTCATGCGGTTCTATGATGTCAACGGCGGCTCCATCAAAGTCTCCGGCACCGACATCCGGGACGTGACCCGCGCCTCCCTGCGCGGCAGCTACGGCATGGTGCTGCAGGATACCTGGCTCCGGGCCGGCACCGTGCGGGAGAACATCGCCTACGGCAAGCCGGACGCCTCCCTCGACGAGGTGGTGGCTGCGGCCAAGGCAGCCCATGCCGACAGCTTCATCCGCCGCCTGCCCGAGGGCTACGACACCGTCATCGCCGAGGACGGCGGCAACATCAGCCAGGGCCAGAAGCAGCTGCTCTGCATCGCCCGCGTGATGCTCTGTCTGCCCCCGATGCTGATCCTGGACGAGGCCACCTCCTCCATCGACACCCGCACCGAGGTGCGTATCCAGGCAGCCTTTGCCCGGATGATGCAGGGCCGCACCAGCTTCATCGTGGCACACCGCCTTTCCACCATCCGGGAGGCCGACGTCATCCTCGTGATGAAGGACGGCCGCATCGTGGAGCAGGGCGGCCACGATACCCTGCTGGCGCAGGGCGGCTTCTACGCCAAGCTCTACAACAGCCAGTTCGAGGGTGTGGAGACTTAACGCTTCAGCTTATAGCAATTCAACTTTTCAACGCAGCAGCGGTGAATCGCCTATCGCAAAGCTGCCGTTTGAATGCTGCACTAATTTCTTGACTTGCGATAAAATTTGCGATAAACGATTTTTGGAAGGAATATAATCGTGTCGAAAGATGAATATTTGATTGCAGATCCACCCCTTAAAGCGCTGACTGTTTTTGCGATGCCGATGATCCTTGGCAGTTTTTTTCAACAAGTATACAATATGGCCGATTCCATAATCGTTGGTCAATTTGTTGGCTCCTCGGCACTTGCGGCTGTTGGTGCTTGTGCCGCACTGACCAATGTTTTTATTTGTGTGGCGCTTGGTGCCGGTGTGGGCGCAGGTGTGCTTGTAAGCCGCTGTTTTGGTGCAAAAAATTATGGTAGAATGAAAACCATTGTGTCAACGTCCCTGATCAGCTTTTTGAGCTTAAGCGTTGTCCTTGGTGTCTTTGGCTTCTGCTTTTCCCATTTCATGATGAGCGGATTACAGACCCCTGCCGATATATTGGAAGAAGCAGTATTGTATCTGCGTGTCTACTTTGTGGGGTTCCCGTTTCTATTCATGTACAACATTCTTTCCACCATGTTCACTTCCATCGGTGAATCCAAAATTCCGTTGGGACTGCTGATATTCTCCTCTATCCTGAATATTTTTATGGATCTCTGGATGGTGGCCGGTCTTGGTCTGGGGGTGTTTGGCGCAGCCCTTGCGACCTTGATCGCACAAGGAATTTCTGCCGTGTTTTCGTTTTTGATCTTTCTGTCTCGGACGCGGCAATACAAGAGCTCCTTTAGCAGGTTCGACCGGCAGGAGCTGTATTCCATGCTTCGCATTGCGGTGCCATCGGTTTTGCAGCAGTCCACCGTGTCTATCGGTATGATGATCGTGCAGGCAGTGGTAAATCCCTTCGGCACACAGGCACTTGCCGGGTATGCGGCAACGATGCGGGTAGAAAATGTTTTTTCGCTGATCTTCGTATCCATCGGCAATGCAGTTTCGCCGTTTGTATCCCAGAATCTTGGCGCAAAGAAAATTGAGCGCATCAAAAAAGGTTATCATGCTGCACTGGTGTTGGATCTATGCTTTGCAGTTCTTGCTTTCGTGGTCATTGAAACACTGCACACACAGATCTCCTCGTTGTTCCTGGGAAAAGACGGAACCGCGTTGGCCTATCAGGTGTCCGGTGATTATATGAGATGGCTTGGTTACTTTTTCATCTTCATGGGCATCAAGATGGCAACGGATGGCGTTCTTCGCGGACTCGGAATCATGCGGCCGTTTCTTATTGCAAATATGGTAAACCTTACGATCCGCTTGTCTGTTGCTTTGATTTGTGCACCGCGTTTTGGCATTGCTTTTGTTTGGCTTGCAGTCCCGTCAGGTTGGCTTGCAAACTTTCTTATTTCCTATGCGGCGCTCAGAAGATCACCGTTTCTGTTGTAGTTGGTCCATTGCAGTTTCAGCTTACAACCAAAAATGAGATAGGCCACCCCTTTCGGGGAAGTCTATCTCATTTTTTTCGTTGGGGCTATTTTGCAACAGCCCCATTTTTGTTTGCTCTGTTTTATTTTTTTACCTGTTTTCGGCTTTCAGCACCGTTGCCTCAGCAGGCGGCGGCGTGAGGGTGGAGTGGGCCAGAATAAAGGCAGCGGCGCGGCTGGATGCGATGCGCTGGGCGGCGCGGCGGCGGTCGTTGGAGGCGAAGGTGTGCTCCCCGTCCCGCTTTGCGTCCCAGTGGGCAAGCTCGTCGTCCACCTCGGCTTCCGTCGGCCAGAGCTCTTCTTTCTGCGCCACCAGCAGCAGACCCATCCGGCTGCGCAGCTTGCGCTCGGCCTCGGCGTGGAGCCAGGCTCGGAATTCTTCCACGGTCTGGCCCTGCACCTTTAAGTACTGGTCGAAATTGACGCCGTTGGCCTGCATCCGCAGATTGAACTGGCGCTGCTCGGCAAAGTAGTTGCCGGCCACCAGCTGCTTGGGCAGCGGGCCGGTGACGTGTGTACCCAACTGGGCGATGAGGGCCTGTTCGGCCACGGCGCGGGCCTGCTGGCAGCGCTGGGCGTAGATGTCCTGCGTCACCTTGGCGCGGAGGGCGCGCTTGCCCTCGGCGTCGGCGGCGCGGTCTTCGTCACCGTGGCGGCGGTTTATTTCAAGCTCGATGGTCAGCTCCCGGATGGGCCGGGGCTGGACGGGCTGGGTAAAGCCGGTGTACTCTCCCAGTTCCAGCGGCGGCAGGCAGAAGAACTGCGCCCCCGCCCGGAAGCCCTCGGCCCGGTTGACCGCCAGAAGTTCAAAATCCGGGTCGGTGACGGGCTGCAAATCGTTTTCTTTCATCAGCTGGGCGAACAGGGGCGAGAAGCCCTCCAGAATCGCCCGATTGACCGCTGCCGTCAGCAGGTCGTCCTCGTCCTGCGGGGCGTCCGGGGCCGCCTTTTCGGCCTGCACCGCCGCTTCCAGCTCTTCTGCTGCGGCGGAAAAGACCACCCGGCAGTCACCGGGTTCTGCCATGCCAAAATGCTCGAGTCTCATTTTCTTCTCCCCCTCTCAGCGGACGATGCCGGCCATCAGCACCAGCAGCACGATGCCCAGCACGACGTACAGCACCTCGGCCCCCAGGACGGACTTGTCGCCCTCGACGTACATCTCGGCGGGGTCGTCGGGGTTATAATAAAGGGTGACGACAGTTCCCTGTGCAAGCTCTCTGCCCTTGGCAGACTTGGGGTAATGGAGGCAGTGGGTTCCGCCAGCAGTGGTGAACTCCAGCAGGTAGGCTTTGCCGTCCCGGCTCTGGACGGTGCCTGCCACAGCGGCCTCGACCTTTTCGCCCCTGGTCATGAGCTTGTGGCGTCTCGACCGGCTCCGCCATGCCATGTAGAACATGATGCCTGCACCGATGAGAAAGATAATGATGTTGAACATTCGCAGTTTCCCTCTTCCGTAAATAGTCCCGCCGGGCCGCTGCCCCGCAGGGGCAATATTTATTGTATCATACTCCGCCGGATTTTTCGCCCCATTCGGCCTATACGGAATGCAACAATTTTCGCAAAAAAATTTGTCGTACTATTTTTGCAGAAAACGCTTGACTTTCTTTGCACCTGTGGTATAATAAACATCGTTCCGAGTCAAACGGCGGCGAACAAAACAGAATATGCGGATATGGCGGAATTGGCAGACGCGTTAGATTCAGGTTCTAATCGGGGCAACTCGGTGGAGGTTCAAGTCCTCTTATCCGCACCAAGAAAAAGCAGAACACGTTTGTGTTCTGCTTTTTCTTGGTGCGGATAAGAGGACTTGAAGAGCAGCTTTTACAGAGCTCTGGCCCGGAAAAACCTCTCAGTCAAAGCCTGTCGGCTTTGCCAGCTCCCCTGATAGGGGAGCCCTTGGCATATCGGCCAGGCCCACGCTGGACGAACAAAGCTCGATTTATCGGAAGTAATCGTGCTCCGCTGCCTAGATTCACGGCAGCTTGACAAGGTGCATTGTCCAGAAGCTGCTGCCCTCTGTAGCGAGGCCCGCCATTTTGCGCCACATTGGGCTTCCAGCGTCCAGCTCAGAGTTTCCCGGCTCGCCAGGGGCTCCCCTAATAGGGGCAACAACGACGACCGCCGCCAGTGGCGGAAGCAGGGAGTCGCTGTTGGGGCAGCGGCCAGCAAGACGCAAGCGAAGCGCTGCGGATGCTGGGTGCCGCAACCCGGCCTTGGCTGCAAAGCAGACTGAGAGGTCGTACGAAGGACAGCATTGAACAGAGAAAGGATTGCCCCATGCAGATAAACGACCTCTTCGGCGCAGCAGCCGCCTTTGAAACCGTCCGGATGCCGGACGGCACGGAAGCGGCCATTCCAACAGAACACGCCGCAGTTCTCTATGTAAATGAACAGCCGGCCTTCCGGGTGGTATGCACACCCCAGCTTCTGCCGCAGCTGGCGCTGGGGCGGCTGCTGACCGAAGGATGGATCGCCTCCGCAGAGGAAGTGGAACAAATTGCCGTCTGCGCGGAAGGCTTGAAAGTCAATATCTACCTGAACCACCCGCTGACGGCCCGCCGCGCGGCGGCACAGGAGGTTTCCAGCTGCTGCACCGACAATGTCGCGCTGGGCAGTCCGGTGGAAGTGCATCCGCTGCGCGCGGTGCCGCATCTGGATGTGCAGCCGGAGTGGGTGGACGCCCTTGCCGCCGCCATGAGCGCGGGCCTGCCGCTTTATCAGGCCACCCATGCGGTCCACAGCTGCTTTGTGCTGCACGAGGGCCGCATCCTCTGCGCCTGTGAGGACATCGGGCGCCACAATGCGCTGGACAAGGCCGTGGGCAGCATGCTTCTGGCCGGTGTCCCCCTCAGCGAATGCGTGCTCTACACCAGCGGCCGCGTACCGATGGATATGGTGCGCAAAGCCATCCGGGCCGGCGTTCCGGCACTGGTGAGCAAGACCATGCCCACCGTCCAGTCGCTGGAGCTGGCCGCAGAATACGGCCTGCAATTCGTGTGCGGCCGGAAACACCCCTTAACTTTGAAGGAACATACAAAATAAAAGTTACAAGCAAAGAAAGCTTATAGTTTGCGTTGACTTACTTCCAGTCTGAGTGATAATATATTAACGAAGAGACCGTTCCGCTGTTGCAGCAGCTGGGGCGGCCTTAACTGTTGTCCGGGGAAACCCGGGCAGAAAAAAACAGGCAGGTGATAACATGAAGCAGGCAACCAACCCGTTTGCGCCCGTTCCGCTGTGGCGCAAGCGGCTGCCGGGCTACGCAGCCATGGGCGCTGCGACAGTCGCAATGGCGGTAGGTCTTATCGCAATGCAGCACGCGCGCACCACGGTTGCAGGCACCCTGCTGCCGGTGTCGGAGGCGGATGCAGCCGCCTACGGCATCAGCGCAGTGTACCAGCTCGACAACGGCAGCTATCGCGTGGAGGGCTCTCAGAAGGGCTTCCAGAGCGATGTGCAGACTGCCGTGACCCTTGACGCCGAGGGCAATGTTTCCGCTGTCGAGATCCTCTCGCAGGCAGAGACGGACAGCCTCGGCGGCCAGTGTGTCAACCCGGAGTTCACGTCCCAGTATCAGGGCGCAGCTCCCTTTACGCTGGCAGGCAAAAGCTATACTGTGACCGACCCCCTTACCGGTGCCGCCTATGCCGCTGCCGGTGCGGCGGAGGAGCAGCCCGCTGCTGCGGAGGATTTTGACCCCGCGCAGTGGAACGTGTCCGACACCTCTCCCGAGGCCGAGGCCACCCGCAGGATGTACGCAGCAGGTCTGACCCTCTCGGCACTGAACGGCGAGCCGCTGGCTGATGAGCTGGCCCCGCCGCTGGATTCCAGCGCCGAGGCTGTGGCACGCCGCAAGCTCTACGCCGCCGGTCTGAGCAAGAGTGCGCAGGACGGTGAGGAGCAGGCTCTGCCCTATGCGGACTGGTCCGCAGAAAAGCAGGCCGCTTATCAGCTGGCGCAGGCCGAACTGACCACCGGGCAGACCAGTGCCGGCGCTGTCAGCGCAGACCTGACCGAGGTGGACGCCCTTTCCGGCGCGACCATCACCTCGACCGCCGTCACCAACATCGTCAACAACTCGTATTTCTATGTAACTGAGGTGCTCCGCGCAGAGTGACCTCAACGGAGGAATGGAACCTATGGCAAAAACTGATTTTCTGACGGCTGACATGACCCGCCGTCAATTTATGAAGATCTCGGGCAAGAGCCTTGCAGGGCTCACCCTCTCCGCATCCATGCTGTCCCTCTTCGGCTGCTCGCAGAAGCAGGTGGACAGCGGCGCAGTGGCTACCTGGGCGCTGCCCCAGGGCCTGCTGGTGGTCAACGCCGACCTGTGTACCGGCTGCCAGCGCTGCGAGATCAACTGCACGCTGACCAACGATGGTGTGTGCTCCTCTTACATCAGCCGCGTGAAGATCCAGCGCCGTCTGAATCTGGACGGTGCCGGCAACGGCCTGCTGTCCGGCAACGACAACTGCTTTGTCTACTTCCCGGATACCTGCCGCCAGTGCGAGGACCCCGCCTGCGGCAACGCCTGCCCCCAGAAGGCCATTACGACCAACGAGCAGGGCATCCGCGTGGTGGACACCGACAAGTGCATCGGCTGCGGCGCCTGCCACGAGGCCTGCCCCTGGCATATGCCCACCGTCAACCCCGAGACCGGCAAGTCGTCCAAGTGCATCGCCTGCGGTGCCTGCGTGGCAGGCTGCCCGTCCGGCGCTCTGTCCATCGTGGACTGGGATGCCGTCACCAGCGCAGCACAGGCTGCCTACATGGACCTGTAAGGAGGAGGAACAACAATGGCTGAAAGTTATGGCTGGACAGGCAAGATCCTGCGCGTTGACCTGACCACCGGCGAGATCACCACGCAGGACGACGCAAAATACCATAAATATATCGGCGGTATGGGCATGGCCTACCGCATCATGTATGAGGAAGCTCCCATGGACCTCGACCCCTACGACGAGAAGGCACAGGTCATCTTCGGCGTCGGCCCCCTGACCGGTGCCGGCGTGCCCTGCTCCGGCCGCATGAACGTCACCTTCCGCTCCACCTGGTCCAAGGGCAGCTCCATCATCGACGCCCACATGGGCGGCCACATCGGCCCCATGCTGAAGTATGCGGGCTGGGACGGCATCGTCATCACCGGCATCTCCGCAAAGCCCGTCTACCTGCGCATCGAGGACGACCAGGTCTCCCTCGAGGACGCTTCTGACATCTGGGGCAAGGGTACGTTCGCGTCCAACAAGTGGATGGTGGAGCAGAACGGCCGTGAGTTCGAGACCGCTTCCATCGGCCCTGCCGGTGAGAATCTGGTGGACTACTCCACCCTGAACACCAGCTTTGGCAACTCCGGCGGCGCCGGTCTGGGCGCTGCCATGGGCAACAAGAAGCTGAAGGGCCTGGCCATCCGCGGCACCGGCAGCGTCAAGGTGGCCGACCCCAAGAAGGTGCTGGAGCTGTCCAACTACATGATGGGCAACCTCATCGGCGGCAACAACAACCACAACGTCCCCGCACAGCCCCAGAGCTGGGCCGAGTACAGCGCCACCTCCGGCAAGAACCGCTGGTCCGGCGCACCGGGCCGTATGTGGAAAAAGGCTCCCGGCGGCCCCGTGGATACCGGCGAGCAGCCCTACAACGACATCAACAAGATCGCGCTGCGCTGCTTCAAGGGCTACTTCGACTTCGGCGCACCGGCTGCGGAGTACACCGTGAAGAACGGCGGCTGCTCCTCCTGCCCCATCCGCTGCTACACCGAGTATGATGTGGACCCGCTGGCCGATTACGACCTGCCCACCCACAACTCCAACACCTGTATGCCCGTGCTGTACGGCACCCGCGTCTACCCGGACGGCGTCCACGACTTCAAGTACGAGGGCGACGGCACCATGGTCATCAACCTGGCATGGGCTCACGCCGTCGATGACATGGGCCTGTGGGACAACTACGGCAACCTGAACCGTGACCTGCTGTGGATCCTGCGGATGCCCCGTGAGGAGGCCACCAAGTACATCAGCGAGGAAGAGTACGACTCCCTGCCCTGGGCATGGGAAAAGGCCGGTGACCCCCGCTGGGAGGTGGAGCTCATCCGCCGCATGGCTTACGGCGAGGGCGACCTGTCCGTCATCGCAAAGGGTACGCTGGCCATGATGGAAAAGTTCGGTCTGCCCAAGAGCTGGCTGGACCGCACCGACGGTGCCACCAACTCCAACCTGATGTACAACGGCTTCCCCAACCACCACGGCCCCGCAGAGGCATGGCAGGTTGGCATGCTGTACAATCTGGTGTATAATAGAGACTGCATGATCCACGAGATCGTCTGCGAGACCGGCTCCGGCGCACCCTACGAGGTGACCAAGAAGGTCATGGAGGACTTCTTCGGCGAGGGCTGCTACGACAAGGCCAAGGCCTACACGCCCATCAACGAGAACAAGGCAAAGCTGGCCGCTTACTGCGTCAACGACAAGAACTTCCACGACTCCGCCACCCTCTGCAACTGGATGTGGCCCATGACCCAGTCTCCCTCCAAGGAGCGGGCCTACCACGGCGATCTGGACCTGCAGGCAGACTTTATGACCGCCGTCACCGGCGAGACCTACACCCAGGCCGGTCTGCAGGAGGCAGGCGAGCGCATCACCCAGATGCTGCGCGCCATGACCGCCATCAGCTTCCAGAAGAACTGCGGCAGCGCAAACCTCCGTCAGGAGCACGACGCCATCTGCGACTGGGTCTTCGACAAGGAACCCGACTTCAAGGCATTCGAGGAAGGCACCACCAAGCTGGACCGCGCCGACATGGAGAAGGCAAAAGACCTGTTCTATGACATCTTCGGCTGGGACAAGACCACCGGTGTGCCGACCCGCGAGACGCTGGAGAAGTTCGACCTCGGCGACATGGCCGACGATCTGGAAGCACGCGGCATCTACGACCAGAATACCGCAGCCGCTGAATAAATCCCATAGAAAGAGGAACTATCATGCTGTTTGGCAGACGCAAACCCGGTTATACCACCACGGTGGACGCCGCCGCCGACCCTGAGCAGGTCATCCTCGACCTGCAGAAGGCAGAGATGGCCGCGAAAAAGAAGCCGAAGGCCGAGGTCTTTGACATCGACGCGGCCAGCGAGACGGCCCGCCGCCTGAAGGAAACGGGCAGTATGTTCGACGGCAGCGCCGCAAAGCTCGGCGAGGACGTCATTGCCGCCGTGCAGAAGGAGACGGATGCTCTGGCCGCAAGGCAGGCCGAGGCACAGCCCGCTCCCGAAGAGACGGCTGCACCGGACGCCGCCGAAAAGCCCCAGCTGCTGGATTTTCTGGCCGCTGCGCCGGAGGCAGAGGGCGACCTCTACGCCGACCAGCCCACCGTCACCGCGCCGGAGCTGCCCAAGCTGACCCCGGCACAGGAGCTGGCGGGTTACATCCGCTCCCGCTCGGCAGCGGCGCTGGTCACATCCCACGCCCTGCTGGTGAGTGAGGTGGAAAACGCCGATGAGCTTCTGGCCCAGATGCCGGAAGACCCCCAGTGCGCAGACATCGTGTCCCGCACCGGCGCAAAGGATGCCTACTACTACTCCAGCGCCAACATGAGCGACAACTACGCCATGATCGCGCAGCTCATCGAGGACAAGGACCTCTGCGCCATGGTGGCCGAGATGGTGCGGTTCAACGCCCGCGTCTACCCCAGCGCCACCCCGCTGCGGTACTTCCGCCGCTCGCCCTACGATCTGACACAGGAAGCCATCGAGCAGACGTGGCAGTCCATGCAGGGCAAGCCGGAGTACGCCGACATCGAGGAGCTGACCAACAACCAGAACGAGCGGTTCCTCTTCTCCACCCAGCACCTCACCCGCCGCTACGCAAAAGCCATCAGTGACGTGGACGAGTGGACCGACTAAAGCATCCCACACGATCAAATAGGGTATACGAGCTTCTTTGAGCAAAGGTGTCTAAACCGTCGGGCATGACACCGCGCCGCAATGCTAAGGGCTATATCAGCCGGCATTCAAGGGTGGAGGGGGAAACCCTGCCGCCTTCCCGCAGAAGAAACGCTGCAATTTGAAAAAAAGAACTCCTCCCATCCACACAGGGGCCTTCCATGCCCTGCCGCCACTGCAAGAGCGGCAGGGAGCGGAGAGAATCCATCGGCAGGACAGTCTGCAAGCTGCCCTTTGCCGGAATGTGCGGATATTCTGCGGAGGCGTTTTGATTTTCCATCAAGACGTCTCCGCTTCTTTTTTGACCTGCCTTTTTATATGGATCCCCGCTGCGCCCCGCCTGAGCCATAGCAGGCCGGGTGTGGCCGGGCATTTGGAGGATTTTTTATGAAACAGCCTTTCTGCGCGCCCTCTGAGGCGCTGCGCCGCGTGCTGGATGCCGCTGCGGCTCTGCCGAGGCCGGAGACGGAGACCGTCCCGCTGGACGAAGCGGGCGGCCGCATTGCTGCCCGGACGCTTTCGGCCCGGATGGACCAGCCGCCCTTTGACCGCAGCCCCTTCGACGGCTACGCCCTGCACAGCGCCGACGCCGCCGGTGCCAGCCGCGAAACACCCGTCACCCTGCCCGTGACCATGAAGCTCTACGCCGGAGATGCCCCCGCTTCGCCCCTGCCTGTGGGCTGTGCGGCCCGCATCATGACCGGCGCACCACTGCCCGAGGGCGCAGACTGTGTGCTGATGCAGGAGCTGACCGACAGCGGCGAGGAGACGGTACAGCTCTATGCCGCCATGAAGCCCCAGCAGAACGTGGTATTCCGGGGCGGAGACATCGCCGCCGGCGCTGTCATCGCTGAGGCCGGTACGGTACTCTCCCCCGCCCATCTCGGCGTGCTGGCCGGGCAGGGATACGCTGAAGTCCCCGTTTACAAGACGCTGACCGTGGGCGTACTGGCCACCGGAAGCGAGCTTTTAGCTCCGGGCGAGGCTTGGACGCCCGGCAAAATTTACGACGCCAACGGCGTCCAGAACGCCGCCCGCCTGCGGCAGCTGGGCTTTGCGGTAAACCGTCGGCACTGCTCCGACGACCCGGAGGAGATTGCCCGTGAGATGCGGGAACTGCTGGCGGAGTGCGATGCCGTCATCACCAGCGGCGGCGTCTCGGTGGGGCAGAAAGACTATCTGCCCGCTGTGCTGGAACAGCTGAACGCGGACATCCTCTTTGCGGGCGTGGCCCAGAAGCCCGGAAGCCCCATGCTGGCCGGAAAAATTGACGGCAAGCTGGTGTTCTGCCTGTCCGGCAACCCCTTTGCTGCCGCCGCCACACTGGAACAATACGCCGTCCCGGCTCTTTTGCGGGCGGCGGGGCGCTGTGAGGAAAGCTGCCTTCTTCCCCGCACCACCCGCACCCTGACCACGGGCTTCTCGAAGTCCAGCAAGGGGAACCGCTATCTGCGGGCAAAGGCCATGGGCGGCAGCGTGACCATCCCCGGCGAGGGCAACGCCGAAGCTCACTCGTCCGGCAGCCTTTCCGCCATGATCGGCTGCAACTGTCTCGTTGAACTGCCTGCGGGCAGCGGCCCGGTGACTCCGGGCGAAGAAGTGGAGGTGCTCAGTTTTGTACAGTGAACAGAAAGAGGTTCTGGCCCAGGAGATCGAACTCAAGCGCCCGGCGGTGCTGGCCGTCAGCGGCCTGCACAACAGCGGCAAGACGACGCTGCTGGAAAAGCTTCTGCCTGCCCTGCGCAGCCGGGGGCTGAAAGTGGGCATTATCAAGCACGACGGCCATGATTTCACCCCCGATGTCCCCGGCACCGACAGCTGCCGTCTGCGGGAAGCGGGGGCCGAGGGGGTGGCGGTCTACTCCGGCCAGCGCTATCTGCTGACCGAGATGTTCCGCCTGACGGAGCAGGACTTGCTGGCGCTCTTCGAGCGCCACGGCTATGATCTGGTGCTGCTGGAAGGCTTCAAGGACAGCGGCTGGCCGAAAATCGAAGTTGTCCGCAAAGAAATTTCGGACACACCGGTGTCTTTCCAGCCGCTGGCGGTGGTGGGAGATATTCCGGGGGCAGATTTTGGATTGGAAGATACGCAGGCTCTGGCCGACTGGCTCGTTGCCCAGATGCCGGGCCTGTAAGGAGAAGACAGACATGAAATTGATTCGTACCGAAGACGCGGCAGGCCAGGTGCTCTGCCACGACATTACCCAAATCATTCCCGGCGAGTTCAAGGGCGCACGTTTCCGCAAGGGCCATATCATCCAGCCCGAGGACATCCCCGTGCTGCTCTCCATCGGCAAAGAAAACCTCTACGTCTGGGAGAAAAAGCCCGGCATCCTCCACGAGGACGAAGCCGCCGCGCTGCTGTACAAGGCCGCTGCGGGCAAGAACATCCACGGCACCGAGCCGAAGGAGGGCAAGATCGAGCTCATCGCCGACTGCGACGGCCTGCTGAAGATCAACCGCGAAGCCCTGCTGGCCGTGAACCGCACGCCCCAGATGATGATCGCCACCATCCACGGTGACCTGCCCGTGAAAAAGGGCCAGAAACTGGCCGGTACCCGCATCATCCCGCTGGTCATCGAGCAGGAGAAGATGGACGCCATGCAGGCTGCCGCAGGCAGTGAGCCTATCCTGAACGTGCTGCCCATGCAGGCCAAGAAGTTTGCCGTCATCACCACCGGCAGCGAGGTGTTCAAGGGCCGCATCGAGGATAAGTTCACCCCCATCCTCGTGGGCAAGCTGGCCGAGTACGGCTGTGAGATGACCTTCCACAAGGTCTGCGACGACGACCCGGCGGGCATCACCGCCGCCATTCTGGAAGCGAAAGAGGCGGGCTGTGAGCTGATCTTCACCACCGGCGGCATGAGCGTGGACCCCGACGACCGCACCCCGCTGGCCATCCGGAACACCGGCGCGGACATCGTCACCTACGGCGCACCGGTGCTGCCGGGTGCTATGTTCCTCGTGAGCTATCTGGACGGTGTGCCGGTCTGCGGTCTGCCCGGCTGCGTCATGTATGCCAAGCGCACCATCTTTGACCTGCTGCTGCCCCGTCTGCTGGCCGACGATGCCATCACCGCCGAGGATATTGCCCGTCTGGGCGAGGGCGGTCTCTGCCTTGGCTGCGCCGAGTGCCACTGGCCTAACTGCGGATTTGGGCATTGCTGAAACAAATCAAACCTCTCCGTCATCGCTGACGCGATGCCACTGCCCGGGTTGCGGCACCCAGCATCCGCAGCGCTTTGCTTGCGTCTTGCTGGCCGCGGCCCCAACAGCGACTCCCTGTTTCCGCCACTGGCGGCGGTCGTCGTTGTTGCTCCTATCGAGGGGAGGCTTTGGCAGTCCCCTCAAAGTAAACGGTTTCGCCAGAGGCTCCCCTACTAGGGGAGCTGGCGGGCGTAAGCCCGACTGAGAGGTTGTACGAAGGATAGCGTAAAAATATGAGTACAACTGAAACCAATCTGACCCACTTTGACGCCTCCGGCAACGCCGTGATGGTGGACGTGAGCGAGAAGACCGTCACCTTCCGGGAGGCCACCGCCCACGGCATCATCACCATGAACGCCGAGGCATTCGCCGCTGTGGAGAGCGGCACCGTGAAAAAAGGCGATGTGCTGGGCGTGGCCCGCATTGCCGGTATCATGGCCACCAAGCGCACCAGCGAGCTCATCCCGCTGTGCCATCCGCTGCCCCTGACGAAAGTGAGCGTGGACTTCAGGCTTCTGCCCGAGCGGCAGGCTGTGGAGGCGCTCTGCACCGTCAAGACGGCGGGCGTCACCGGCGTGGAGATGGAGGCCCTGACGGGCGTTTCCACCGCCCTGCTCACCATCTACGATATGTGTAAGGCCGTCGATAAGGGCATGGAGCTGGGCGAGATCCATCTCGTCGAGAAGACCGGCGGCAAGAGCGGCCACTACATCCGGGCGGAGGGCGGCTATGTTTGATTCTGCCCAGCGCAATATCCACTATCTGCGCCTGTCCGTCACCGACCTTTGCAACCTGCGCTGCCGCTACTGTATGCCCGACGGCGTGGAAAAGCTGGAGCGGGAAGCCGTGCTCACCTACGAAGAGTTCCTGCGTCTGGCGGCCCTGTTTGCCCGGTGCGGCATCGACACCGTCCGCGTCACCGGCGGAGAGCCGCTGGTGCGCAAGGGCGTAGACCAGCTGGTGGCGGGGCTGAAAGCCATCCCCGGCATCCGCAAAGTCACCATGACCACAAACGGCATCCTGCTGGCGCAGCAGCTGCCCGCCCTGCTGGCGGCCGGCCTTGACAGCGTGAACATCAGCCTCGACACCCTGCGCCCCGAGGTGTTCCAAAGCATCACGGCCCGGGACGAGTTCGGCCATGTGATGGAAGGCATTCACGCAGCCCTCGACAGCGGCATCCCTGTCAAACTGAACTGTGTGCCGCAGGTGGGCGTGAACGAGGGTGAGTTGGAAGACCTGGCCGCCCTCGCCGAGAGCCGCCCGTTACAGGTGCGGTTCATCGAGATGATGCCCATCGGCTACGGCGCGGCCATGCCCTGCATCTCGGGGCCGGAGCTGCGGGAGCGGTTTGCCCGTCGCTGGCCGGAGTTTTCGCCCCTGCCCGCCGCCCAGAGCGCCGGGTTCGGCGACGGGCCTGCCGTCTACTACACCGTCCCGGGTTGGAAGGGCGATGTGGGCTTCATCGCGGCGGTCCACGGCAAGTTCTGTGCTTCCTGCAACCGGGTGCGGCTGACCAGTCAGGGCTTTCTGCGCCCCTGCCTTGCCAGCGAGACGGGCTGCGACCTGCGCACCCTGCTGCGCGGCGGCGCAGCCGACGAGGAGCTTTTACAGGCCATCCGGGAGACCATCTGGTCGAAACCCCGGGAACATCATTTTGGAGACAATTCCATACCCGCCACCCGCGGGATGTACCGTATCGGAGGATAAATTACTATGGGAAAAATTCTGGCGATCTGCACCAGCCCCAAGCGCGGCACCGTCAAGACCGAGGTGCCAAGTGCTGTCCTGACCCCGGAATGGGGCATCGTGAGCGACGCCCACGGCGGAAACTGGCACCGGCAGGTGAGCCTGCTCAGCGCCGAAAAAATCGAGGCGTTCCGCAAGAAGATCTGGGTGGACTATGGTGCCTTCGGCGAAAACCTCGTCATCGAGGGCTTCGACTTCCGCAGCCTGCCCGTCACCAGCCGCTTCGCCATCGGCGACGTGGTGCTGGAGATGACCCAGATCGGCAAGGAGTGCCACAACGACTGCGTCATCAAGCAGCAGACCGGCGAGTGCATCATGCCCCGGGAGGGCGTATTTGCCCGGGTGCTGAAGGGCGGCGAGATTCATGTCGGCGACGAAGTGACCCTTCTGCCCCCGCCGGAAGATCCGCCGCTGCGCGCTGCGGTCATCACCCTTTCGGACAAGGGCAGCCGGGGCGAGCGGGAGGACAAGAGTGGCCCCCTCATCGTGGAGATGCTCACCGCCGCAGGCTATGTGGTGGAAGAGACGATGCTCCTGCCCGACGAGGCCAAGGCGCTGAAAGCACAGCTCATCCGTCTGGCCGATGGCCGTCAGGTGAACCTTATCCTGACCACCGGCGGCACCGGCTTCTCGCCCCGGGATATTACCCCCGAGGCCACCTATGCCGTGGCCGACCGCAACGCCCCCGGCATCGCCGAGGCCATGCGGTATCACAGCCTTTCCATCACCCCGCGCGGGATGCTGAGCCGCGCCGCCAGTGTATTGCGCGGCAAGACGCTCATCGTCAACCTGCCGGGCAGCCCGAAAGCCGTGAAAGAGAACCTCGAGTACATCCTGCCCAGCCTCGGGCATGGCGTCCGCATCGCCGCCGGTCTGGACGGCGAGTGCGCCCGCAAGTAAATTGCTGTCCCGCTCCGGTTTCGGGACGTGAACATATATGAGGGAATTTTAACCACTATAGAAGGAGAAAATTCATGAAAACCGATCTCATTTCCCGCCGCAGCTTTCTGTCCGTGGTCGGCGCAGTCGGCGCTGCTGCTGCCCTGACCGCCTGCGGCGGCGCGGTTTCCAGCACTGCCTCTTCCGCAGCTGCTTCCTCTGAGGCCGCTGCTTCCGAGGCTGCCGGCGAGAGCGTCGAGCTCATCGTCTTCGCCGCTGCCTCCTTGACAGAGACCCTGAACGCCATCGCCCAAGACTACTCTGTCGAGAACCCGGGCGTCACCTTCCGCTTCAACTTTGATTCCTCCGGTACTCTCAAGACCCAGATCCAGGAGGGCGCTGACTGCGACCTCTTCCTCTCCGCCGGTCAGAAGCAGATGAACCAGCTGGACATCACCGCTTCTGCCGACGTGAACACCGACGGTCTGGACTTCGTGGACCCCTCCACCCGTGTGGACCTGCTGGAAAACAAGGTCGTCCTCTGTGTGCCTGAGGGCAGCGACAAGGGCATCGACAGCTTTGATGCTCTGGCCGAGCACCTGAAGGCGGAGGACATCCTGTTCTGCATGGGCAACAGCGATGTGCCTGTGGGCCAGTACACCCAGAAGATCCTGGCCTACTATGACCTCGACGAAGAGGCTCTGGCTGCTGCCGGTGTCATCACCTACGGCTCCAACGTCAAGGAAGTCACCACCCAGATCAGTGAGGACAGTGTGGACGCCGGTGTCGTCTACTGCACCGACGCTTACAGCGCCGGTCTGACCCCCGTGGACGAGGCCACCGCCGAGATGTGCGGTCAGGTCATCTACCCCGCCGCTGTGCTGAAGGCCGCCCCCAACGCCGAGGCCGCCAGGGAGTTTCTGGCCTATCTGCAGACTGACCGTGCCGCCACCGTGTTCGAGGGCGTGGGATTTGTGGCGGTGTAAACGACTCCGTCATTGCATGGGCCAACGGTCAAGCATCCCTTCATCCAACCTCTCAGGCGCTTCGCGCCAGCTCCCCTTGTAGGGGAGCCTCTGGCGAAGAGGTGAAGTTTTCCGCTATGCCAAGGCCTCTCCTCGATAGGAGAGGTGGCACGGCGTCAGCCGTGACGGAGAGGTTTATTCCCACAGTAACTCACGGCCAGACCCACCCACATCTGAGGTTAAAATTATGGATTGGTATCCCCTCTGGAACAGCCTGCGCATCGCGCTCATCAGCTGCGCAGCGGTGTTCTTCCTCGGCATTTTTGCCGCTTATTATATCGCAAAGCTGCCCCGCACCGTCAAGGGCGTGCTGGACGTGGTGCTCACCCTGCCCATGGTGCTGCCGCCTACGGTGGTGGGCTATTTCCTGCTGCTGCTCTTCGGCGCAAAGCGGCCGCTGGGCATCTTCTTCATGGAGCATTTCGGCGTCAAGCTGGTCATGAACTGGTACAGCGCCATCTTTGCGTCCATCGTGGTGGCCTTCCCGCTGATGTACCGCACCGCCCGGGGCGCCTTCGAGAGCTTTGACGAGACGCTGGCCTGGTCGGCCCAGACACTGGGACAGTCTAACGCATGGATATTCTGGCGGGTGCGGATGCCCTGCTGCCGTCAGGGCATTCTGGCCGGTACGGTGCTGGCCTTTGCCCGGGCCCTGGGCGAGTACGGTGCTACCAGCATGATCGCGGGCTACACCCCGGGCAAGACGGCCACCATCGCCACCACGGTGTACCAGCTCTGGCGCACCAACGATGAGGCCGGTGCCATGCGGTGGGTGCTGGTGGACATCGCCATCTCTGCCGTGGTGCTGCTGGCGGTGAATCTCTTGGAGAAAAAGCAGAAAGCAGGTGGCCGCGCATGAGCCTGGAAGTACATATCGAGAAAAAGCTGAACGGCTTCACCCTCCGCTCCGACTTCACCGCCGGGAACACTGCCACGGCCATTCTGGGCGCGTCGGGCTGCGGCAAAAGCATGACGCTGCGCTGCATCGCGGGCATCGTGAAGCCCGACAAGGGCCGCATCGTGCTGGACGGGCGGGTGCTGTTCGACAGCGGGCAGCACATCGACCTGCCGCCCCAGCAGCGGGGCGTGGGCCTGCTCTTCCAGAACTACGCCCTCTTCCCGAATATGACCGTGGAGCAGAACATCCTCTGCGGCCTGAAAGCCGAAAGGGACAAAGCCGCCCGCAAGGCCCGCTGCGCCGGGATGCTGCGGGCCTTGCGGCTGGAAGAACTGGCCAGCCGCCGCCCGGCAGAGCTTTCCGGCGGACAGCAGCAGCGCACCGCGCTGGCCCGTATCCTTGTGGGCAAGCCGAAGATCTTGATGCTGGACGAGCCGTTCAGTGCGCTGGACAGCTACCTCCGCGAGGAGGTGGAGGGCGAAGTGGGCAGCCTGCTGGCGGGTTTCGACGGCACAGCCCTCCTCGTCACCCACAACCGGGACGAGGCTTACCGCCTGTGCCGGGACATGATCGTCATGGACGGCGGGCAGGTGCTCCGCACCGGCACCACGAAAGAGGTCTTTGCCGACCCGGGCAGCACCGCTGCAGCCCGGCTGACCGGCTGCAAGAACATCCTGCCCTGCACCCGGGTGGACGCCCACAGCGTCCGCCTCGCAGGCTGTGAGAGTCTGCTGCACCTCGCCGCTGAGGTGCCGGAGGGCTGCACCGCCGTGGGCATCCGCGCCCACGACTTCGCCCCCTGCGCCCCGGGCGCAGAGAATGCTCTGCCGGTGGAGCTGCTCTCGGCCAGCGAAAATCCCTTCGACTGGAACCTCATCTTCCAGCTGCCGGACGGCACCACTCGTCTGTGGTGGAAAGTGAGCAAGACGACCCTCTCCGTGGCCGAACCCGACGCCCCGGCCTGCCTCTCCGCCCCGCCGGAGCGCATCATGGCGCTGGTGGATCATAGCCAATACGAACAGTAAACGCCAAAAGAGCCGGTGCGGACGCACCGGCTCTTGTTCTGTTTTTATGACTCGCCGAAGAATTTCTTGGCAATATCGGCACTCTGCTTGGCATCCTTGGCGTACCAGTCCGCGCCGATCTTCTCGGCGTACTCGGGCGTCAGGACAGCGCCGCCCACCATCACCCTGCAGTCGAGCTTTGCCGCATGGAGGGCCGCGATGGTCTCCTCCATGCTCTTGAGGGTGGTGGTCATCAGGGCCGAGAGCCCCACGAGGTGGGCATCCTTCTCCCGGACAGTGTCCACCACCGTCTCCACCGGCACATCGCGGCCAAGGTCGATGACCTCGAAGCCGTAGTTCTCGAGGATGACGCGGACGATGTTCTTGCCGATGTCGTGGACGTCGCCCTTGACGGTGGCGAGGACGATGCGGCCCTTGCTGGCCCCGGCCCCGCCCCGCTTGGCGATGGCGGTCTTGATCTCTTCAAAGGCGGCCTGTGCGGCGCTGGCGGCCTGTAACAGCTGGGGCAGGAAGAGCTTGCCCTTCTCGTACTTTTCACCCACGACGTCCAGCGCCGGGATGAGGGCCTCGTCCACCAGCGTCAGGGGCTCGTTTTGGTCCAGCAGGGTGTGGGTGCGGGCGGCGGCTTCCCCCTTGAGGCCCTTTTCCACCGCCTGCATCAGCGCGGCAAACGGGCCGCTGTGAGCTGCATCCGCCTCCGCCGGGGTGTTTGACGTCTGAGACGCCTGGGCCGTCTGGGCCTGCTTCAACGCGGCGCTGGCAGGGACTTTATCGGCATAGCGGGCGATGTAGACCATGCTCTGCTTATCACGGTTGGTGAGGACGTTGTAAGAGTAGACTGCCGCCATCATCTCTTCGCTGGAAGGATTCATGATGGCGAGGTCGAGGCCCGCGTACATGGCCATGGTGAGGAAGGTGGTGTTCAGGTAGGGGCGGCAGGGCAGTCCAAAGCTGATGTTGGACACACCGAGGATGGTGCGGACGCCCAGCTCCTTCTTGCAGCGGGCCAGCGCCTCCACGGTGGCCAGAACGTCCTGCTGCTGGGCGCTGGCGGTGAGGGTCAGGCAGTCGATATAAATATCTTCCCGGGGGATGCCGTGGGCCAGCGCCGCGTCCACCACCCGCTTTGCGATCTCAAACCGGGCGTCGGCGCTGGGCTGGATGCCCCGCTCGTCGATGGCAAGGCCGACGACGGCCGCGCCGTACTTTTTGCAGAGGGGCAGGACACGCTCCAGCACTTCGGTCTCGCCGTTCACCGAGTTGACGATGGGCTTGCCGTTGTAGACCCGCAGACCCCGCTCGAGGGCGTCGGCGTGGGAGGAATCCAGCTGCAAGGGCAGGCTGACGACACTCTGCAACGCCTTCACCACCTGCTCCATGACGGCGGGCTCGTCCACGCCGGGCGCGCCCACATTGACGTCCAGCACCTGCGCACCGGCCTCGGACTGGCTGACGGCCTGCTCGAGGATGTAGTTCATGTCGCCCTCGCGCAGGGCCTGCTGGAACCGCTTTTTGCCGGTGGGGTTGATGCGCTCGCCCACCACAGTGATGCCGTCCACGGTGACGAAGTCCATCGGCGAGCAGAGCACCGAGGGCATGGCGTGGGCGGGGCGGCCCGGCTTGCAGTCGGCGAAGACGCCGTTCAGCAGCTTGATGAAATCGGGGGTGGTGCCGCAGCAGCCGCCCGCCGCAAAGAGCTTCAGATCGCGGTAGGGCTTCATCTCCATGGCAAAGAGCTGGGGCGTGATGTCGTAGCCGCTGCCGTCGGCGCGGGGCAGGCCCGCATTCGGCTTGACAAAGACCGGGAAATCGCCGGGCAGGGCCTCGGCCAGCCGCTTTGCCATGGGGAAGATCTCCTTCGGGCCGAGGGAGCAGTTGATGCCCACGGCGTTGGCCCCGAGGCCCCGGGCCGTGACGGCGAAGCTCTCGACGGTGCAGCCGGTGAAGGTGCGCCCGCCCGCCTCAAAGCTCATGCTGGCGAGGATGGGCAGGCCGCAGTTCTCTTTCGCGGCCAGCAGGGCGGCTTTCAGCTCGTAGAGGTCGGTGAAGGTCTCAAAAAAGACGAGGTCGGCCCCGGCGGCGACACCCGCCCGGACGATGCGGCCATACTCGGCCACGGCGTCTTCAAAAGCCAGCGTGCCGTTAGGCTCCAGCAGTTCGCCCAGCGGGCCGACGTCCAGCGCGGCCAGTGCGCCATAGGGGGCGCAGGCCCGCTTGCAGTTGGCGATGCCCGCCGCAATGATCTCTTCCAGCGTGTATTCGCTGCCCGCCAGCTTATGGGCCGACGCGCCGAAGGTGTTGGCATTGATGATGCGGCTGCCTGCGGCGGCGTACCGGCTGTGGATGCTCTCGATGAGCTGCGGGTCGGTGATGTTCAGTTCCTCAGGCCGTGCGCCGAGCTTCAGGCCCGCCGCCTGCAGCATGGTACCCATGCCGCCGTCGAGGAGGATGGTATTCGGCTGGGTAAACAGTTCATTCGCTTGCACAGGTCTTGCCCCTCTTTCTATATTCACACCGCGTGTTCAGCACGCAGTGTCCGCACCCGGCAAGGCGTCCTTTCACCGGATGGTCGCTCAGGCCCAGCAGAGCGGTCACGCTCTTGCGGGGCGTCATCAGGTCATTTTCGGTCACGCAGAGCCCGGCCCGGCGGGCAGTGTCCAGTGCCGCCGCCACCAGCGGCTGCACCCCGATGGGCCAGTCGCCGTAGCCCGGCGAGAAACGGCCCGTGAGGTACTTGTCCTGCTCTGCGGCCCACTGCCGCAGCTCGGCCTCGGCGGCGTCCGCGGCCTGTTCGGCCAGCACAGAGCCGATGGCGTCCGACGCCACACCGGCGGCGATGTCGCCCACACCGGCCCGGCGTATCTGTCCGTCCACGCCGGGGCCGACTGTCACGGCCAGAAGCAGGGCCTCACTGCACCCTTCCAGATGCCGGAAGATGTCCTCCCCCTTCAAAATACCGGCCTGCGTGAGGCTCTCCACGTCGGCCTCGAGCCAGACGGCCCGGGGCGTGGCGGCGGCGAGAAGGGGCGCAGCGCACTTTTCCAGAAGGGTGAGGGTAGCGCTGTCAGCCTCGCCCCGCGCGCCAAAATACCGCGCGGCCTGCCGGATGTCGATGGACTCCGGCTTTGCTAAATTCAGGGGTCTGCTGGGGCCAATGGGCATTTTCCGCCGCCTCCTTCTTTTGAATAAAGTATGATAAGTATACCGCACCGGTAGGCTAAAATCAACACAAAAGCCCCTCCCTCAGCATTTTTGCCGGGGGAGGGGCCTATGATATGATCTTTCCTTTCAGCCTCCCCTTGATAGGAGCAACAACGACGACCGCCGCCAGTGGCGGAAACAGGGAGTCGCTGTTGGGGCCGCGGCCAGCAAGACGCAAGCAAAGCGCTGCGGATGCTGGGTGCCGCAACCCGGGCAGTGGCACGGCGTCAGCCGTGACGGAGAGGTTTATCAGCGGATGTCCCTGACCGACACCGCCTGTTACTTCAAAAACTTGTGGACAGCGCGGGCGACGATGCCGCCCAGGATGCCGGAGACAAGGAACTCGGCCACGCCCTGCACGCCGACCAGCAGGACGACGAACATCAGGGGGTTGGCTGCGCCCTTGACGGACACGAGGTTCTGGACGTAATCGCAGCCGTAGAAGGCCAGCACGATGTAGCCCATGAAGAACAGGGTGTTGAGGGCCGGGGCGCACATGGCGCTGACAAGGTAGCTCCAGGTGCCGGGCTTATCGAAATTCTTGACAGCGTTGAAGATAAGGCCGACGCACACGCCCATCAGCACACGCATACCCACACAGAGGATGAAGGTGTTGACGGGGCTGACCTGGAACAGCGCACCGGTCATGGCGGAAGCGCCGGTGACGGCATCATAGAAGCTCACGGCGCCGAACACGCCGCCGAGGACAGCGCCTGCGGCGGGACCCATGGTGATGGCACCCACGGCGATCGGCAGGGTCAAAAAGCTCATGTAAAGCGGGCCTACAGGGACACTGCCCAGGCCGACGGCCTTCATGACCAGCTCAATGGCGACCAGCAGTGCCAGCCGGGTGAGGGTGCGAATGTCATTCTTTTTCATAATTCAGTTTTCCTCCTTGCTGCCGTTCCGCCCTAAATTGTCGGATACGGCGCAAACCTGCCCGTGAAATACACGGGGTCTTTTGTAGAATACGGTCTGAAATATACGGGATGTTTTGTCAGGGAACTCCCGGGGATAGCATTATAGATCCGTCGTAAAGCGGATGCCCGCATCGCGGCGGGCCGTTTCCAGCACACGGCTGACGGCCACCGAGGTGTCCAGCATCCGGCTGCAAAGCTCCATATCCTCGCTCTCGATGGCGCGGGCAAAGGCGTGGAACTCCGCCGCCTGCCGGGGACGGCCTGCGCTGAAGTTGAAGTGCTCTTCCTTGCCCTTATAGGGGTGGAAGGTGACGCCGCCGCAGAAGTTGGCGGTGGATTTCTGGAGCAGATACCCCTTGGTACCCTGAATGATGTACCGGGCCGGGGAACTGCTGTCCTTGGCATTGATGCTCACGGCCTTGAAGCTGCGATACTCCATCGTCAGCACGCCGCTGGTGTCGATGCCCCGGGTGATGTTGGCCGCATAGTGGACCTTGTTGGGCGAGCCGAAGAGGCCCACCACATAGCTGACATTGTAGACGCCCAGGTCCATCAGCGCGCCGCCGGCGCAGGCCGGGTCAAAGGACGGCCAGACCTTGCCGGCGCAGAAATCATGATACCGGCTGGAATACTGGCTGAAATTACACTGCACCATCGTGACGGCGCCCACCTTGGGCAGCACCTCACGGATCTTGGCGTAGTTGTCCTGATACTGCGTGGTGACAGCCTCGAAGAGGAAGAGCTTTTTGCTCCGGGCCAGCTCGGCCAGCTCTTCGGCCAGCGCCGCCGTGGGGGCCATCGGCTTTTCGACGATGACGTGGCGGCCCGCTTCCAGAGCGGCACGGGTATATTTTACGTGCAGGATATTCGGTACGGCGATATACACAACGTCCACCCAGCTCAGCAGTTCGTCGTAGCTGGTGGTGTGGCGCGGCACACCGTACTGGTCGCAGAGAGCCTGTGCTGCACCGGCGCTCCGCTCCGTGCTGCAAAGGGCCTCGACCTTGAAGGGGCTTTCCGGCCCGGTGAGCCAGGGCAGGAACTCCCGGACGATCATGCCTGCGCCGAGAATGCCTAATTTCATCATAAGGTCTCTCCTTTCAGGGCTCAGCCCGCTTTGGCCTCATCGTCCCGGCGGGGACGGCGGTTATTGTGGCTGCGGCGGCGGGGACTGCTGCCGTTGTTGTAAGGGCGTCTGCCTGCCGGGCGGGGACGGCGGTGTTCACCGTCGCTGCGCGGCTCGTGGTGACGCTCATGCTGCGGCGCATTGAGCTGGTAAAGGAGAGCCAGTCCCTTCAGCAGCAGCTCGGGGTCATAGGTGAGCGGGTGACGGCAGAGCGGGATGACATACTTTGCCAGACCGCCTGTGACCACCAGCGTGGCCGGACGGCCCAGTTCTTCCTCGATGCGCTGCGTGATGCCGTCCAGCAGGACAGCCGTCCCCAGCACAGAGCCGGAGAGCATACACTTCTCGGTATCGACGCCGATCGCGCTTTTGGGCGAAGAAAGATGTACCTGCGGCAGCTGGGCGCACCGCTCCCCCAGCGCCCGCAGACCAGTGGAAAGTCCGGGGCAGATGACGCCGCCCCGGAAGACCTTATTCTCATCCACCACGTTGAACGTGGTGGCGGTGCCGAGGTCTACCGTGACCACCGGCAGGGGGAAATTCGCCGCCGCGTAGGCCGCATCCACAAGGCGGTCTTTGCCGACAGCGTGGGGGTCAGGCACCCCCATCGTGAGGCCGGTGCGGATGTCGGGCGAGACGATGACCGGCTTTTTGCCGGTGTAGTGGCGGGCACACTCGGCCAGCGCCCCCGTGATCTGGGGGACGACGCTGGTGAGGACAGCGCCCTCAAAGCGGATGGGCTTTTCCGGGTGTCTCCGATGAGAGAACACCTTTTCCATCTCGGCACGGTACTCCGCCGCTGTGCGGGTGCGCACCGTGTCCATGTGGGCCACAAAGCATACACGTCCGTCCCGGATGCCCCCGAGGGCGACGGTGGTGTTGCCTATATCAATGGCTAAAATCATAATTCAGTTCCTCGCAGGGTCGAACCTCTCCGTCATCGCTGTGCAATGCCGCCTCTCCTACCGAGGGGAGGCCTTGGCATATCGTAAAGCCCCACCTCTTCGCCAGAGGCTCCCCTACCAGGGGAGCTGGCGCGAAGCGCCTGAGAGGTTGTATGGAGACGGGCCTGCCCGTGAGCCGCAGGCTTGACAGAGAGCTTTTTTGTATAAGTCAAGCTGTATTTTACCGCATTTTGGGCCAAGATACAACCCCAATCAAAGATTTTGTTGTGCTCTGGGCCGTTTTGCATTATACTGTAGTTATATTATCCCTATTTATAGGAGGTATTTGGGATGGATCTGAAGGGAAAATGCGTCCTTCTGGGCGTCAGCGGCGGCATTGCCGCCTATAAAATGGCCAACGTAGCCAGCGCACTGCGCAAGCTGGGGGCCGACGTGGAGGTCATCATGACCAAAAACGCCACCCAGTTCATCACCCCTATCACGTTCGAGACCCTGACAGGCCACAAGTGCATGGTGGACACTTTCGACCGGGATTTCAAGTTCGAAGTCACCCATATCTCGCTGGCAAAGAAGGCCGACGTCATCCTCGTGGCCCCGGCCACCGCCAACATCATTGCCAAGATGGCTCACGGCATCGCCGACGATATGCTCACCACCGTCGTTCTCGCGGCCAAGTGTCCCAAGCTCGTCTCCCCTGCCATGAACACCGGGATGCTGGAGAACCCCATCACCCAGGACAACATCGCCACACTGGAAAAGTACGGCTTCACGGTCATCCCCTCCGAGAGCGGCGTGCTGGCCTGCAAGGACGTGGGCAGCGGACGCCTGCCGAAAGAGGATGTCCTGCTGGACTACATCTTCCGCGCCATCGCAAAGCCGAAGGACCTCGCCGGTCTGCGCATTGCCGTCACGGCCGGCCCCACCCAGGAGCCGCTGGACCCTGTGCGCTACCTGACCAACCACTCCACCGGCAAGATGGGCTATGCCGTGGCCCGTGCCGCCGCGATGCGGGGTGCCGACGTCACCCTCATCCACGGCCCGACGGCCCTGCAGCCGGTGCGGTTCACCGAGGATGTCCCCATCACGACAGCCCAGCAGATGTACGAGGCCGTGACCAGCCGCTTCGACGAGATGGACGTTCTGGTCATGGCCGCTGCCGTGGCCGATTACCGCCCCGCCGCCGTGGCCGACGATAAGATCAAGAAGAAGGACGGCGACCTCTCCATCGCCGTGGAGCGGACGCCCGACATCCTCGGCACCATCGGCCCCAAGAAGAAGGGGCAGTTCCTCTGCGGCTTCTCAATGGAGACGCGGGACATGCTGGCCAACTCCTCGGCCAAGCTCGAGAAAAAGAACCTCGACATGGTGGTGGCCAACAATCTGAAGGTCGCCGGTGCCGGGTTTGGCGTGGATACCAATGTTGTCACCTTCATCACGCCGGACGGCACCCGCGAGCTGCCCCTGATGAGCAAGGATGATGTGGCGGATGCCATTCTGGATGAGATCCTGAAACGCAGAAAATAAGCTTCAAGACGCAAAAAGTGCTCTGCCGGTCGGCAGAGCACTTTTCCGTTATACAGAGATTTACTTGGTGCCGTAGATGCGGTCGCCTGCGTCACCCAGGCCGGGGACGATGTAGCCGTTCTCGTTCAGGTGGTCGTCCTGTGCGCCGAGGTAGATGTCCACATCGGGGTGTGCCTCGTGCAGGGCCTTGATGCCTTCCGGAGCAGCGATGAGGCCGATGAACTTGATGTGCTTTGCGCCGTGCTTCTTGATCTGGGTGATGGCGTCGATGGCGCTGCCGCCGGTAGCCAGCATCGGGTCAAGCACCAGAACGTCGCGCTCGGCGATGTCCTTCGGCAGCTTGCAGAAGTACTCCACGGGCTGCAGGGTCTCCTCGTCGCGGTACAGGCCGATGAAGCCGACCTTAGCGGCGGGCAGCAGGGTCAGCATACCATCCAGCATACCCATGCCGGCGCGGAGGATCGGCACCAGAGCCAGCTTGCGGCCTGCCAGCACCTTGGTCTTTGCCATGGTGATGGGAGTCTCGATCTCCACCTCTTCCAGAGGCAGGTCACGGGTAGCCTCATAGCACAGCAGAGTGGCGATCTCGCCCACGAGGTCACGGAACTCCTTGGTGCCGGTCTGCTTGTTGCGCAGAATGCTCAGCTTGTGCTGCAGCAGCGGATGCTCAACGATCATAGGGGTCATAATACACGCTCCTTATATTGTAAATAGATATTGGAATACTAAGGGATAACCTCTCAGTCTCGCTCGCGCTCGACAGCTCCCCTACCGAGGGGAGCCTCTGGCGAAGAGATTGAGCTTTACGCAATGCCAAGGCCTCTCCTCGTTAGGAGCAACAACGACGACCGCCGCCAGTGGCGGAAACAGGGAGTCGCTGTTGGGGCCGCGGCCAGCAAGACGCAAGCAAAGCGCTGCGGATGCTGGGTGCCGCAACCCGGGCAGTGGCAGCGCGGTAGCGCTGACGGAGAGGTTAACGATTCTCGATCGCCATCAGCTTTGCGATGCGCTTCTCGTGGCGGCCGCCCTCGAACTCGGTGTTGAGGAAGAGGTCCACCAGCTGGCAGGCGAGGCCGGGGCCGACGACACGGCCGCCCATGCACAGGGCGTTGGCATCGTTGTGGCGGCGGGTATACTCGCAGCTGAAGCTGTCCGAGCAGCAGCAGGCACGGATGCCCTTGACCTTGTTTGCGGCCATGCTGATGCCCACACCGGTGCCGCAGAACAGCAGCGCCTTGCTGCACTGGCCGCTCACCACGGCGTCACAGGCAGGCAGAGCCATGTCAGGGTAGTCCACGCTGGCGGTGCTGTGGGTGCCGAAGTCGATGTACTCCAACCCCAGCTCGTCCAGATGGGCCTTAACGGCCTCTTTCAGTTCAAATCCGCCGTGGTCGGCGGCAAGTGCGATGGGTTTCGTCATTGGTGTTGATCCTTTCCCTTTGCAGTATCTTCCGGTATTTCGGTACGGGCAGCTTCTGCGGCCAGACGCTCGGCCCGCTCCCGCTCGGCCTGGCTCAGCCGGTGATAATCCGGCAGCAGAGCCTCGGGCAGGACGGCTTCGCCCCGCTGAGCCATCTGCTCTGCCACATAGGCCACCGCAGCGGCACGGCCATTGCGGAGAGCCGGCGGTACACAGAGCACGCCCGGGACATTGCCATATTTATTATAGCACAGAGCTGCGCCATCACCAACAAAAAACAGAGGCTTTTTGCAATTTTCTACAAACTCGGCCAGGTCAGCCACGGCACGGGCATCGTCGTCCATCAGACGCTCGTGGGTCTCAAGGTCGAAAGCCGCGCTGTACACCTGCGCACGGCGGGCATCCAGCGCACAGAGCACGGTGCCGCAGCCGGTGTGGGCCGCCGCCAGCGCTTCCAGCGTGGACACCGGGGCGCAGAGCGTCTCCCGGGGGAAAGCCAGACCCTTCACCGCCGCCAGCCCGATGCGCAGGCCGGTAAAGCTGCCGGGGCCGGCATTGACGCCGTAGAGGTCGATGTCCCTGCAGCCCATGCCGCAGAGCTTGAGACAGTTGTCGATGAGGGGCATCAGGGTCTCGCTGTGGGTCATGCCCGCGTCGAGATAGCACTCGTAGAGCAGGCGGTCGTCCTGCAGCAGGGCCACGCCCACGGTCTTGCCCGCCGTATCCACGGCTAAGATGTTCATACTTCCACCCCCTCGATGGTGATGCGGCGGGTGGTGTCGTCCACCCGCTCGATGTTGATGTGGATGGGGTCTTCCAGCGCCAGCAGGTCGGCGAAGTTCTCGCTCCACTCTGCCGCCACCACAGCGCCCTCATCCAGATAGTCGTAGAACCCTGCCGCGCACAAATCGTTCTCCGTGGAGATACGGTATAGATCAAAATGCGCGAAGGGCCGCGGCCCGCGGTAATAGTTCACGATGGCGAACGTCGGGCTGCTGACCGGGTCGGTGCAGCCGAGACCTCTGGCAATGCCCTCGCAGAAGGCCGTCTTGCCCGCGCCAAGCCCGCCGGTAAAGGCGATGAGCGCCCCGGGCGCAAGATGCTGCGCCACCTGCGCCCCCAGTGCCACCGTCTCCTCGCGGGAGTGGGTGATAAATTCAGACATGGGTATCCTACCTCATATGCGTTTCTATAAAAAAGGGACGGCAGAGTCCTGCCGTCCTGTTCTGCCGTTCCTTAGTATAAACTATTTCTGTCAAAAGTGCAACGCTCAGGCCGCGCTTTCGAGCACATCGGCCAGCATATCTTCCGCGGCCTCCGCGCGTTCCTCGAGCGAGAAGTTTTCCGGCACATTCAGCCGGGCGTTCTCGTCTCCGTAGAGCACCAGACACGCTGCGGCGGCGTGGGGGCGGCGTCCGCCCTGCTCCGTATACCAGATGATGTCGTTCTCGCCGTAGGTATCCTTCGCATGGGCCAGCGCCCTGCCGATGGTCTGTCCCATCGCAAGATGGTTGACGGTGTCCCAGAGCATACTGCGGGAGTAGACCGTGTAGACGTTGTTCACATAGCCCAGCACAGTCCGTGCGCCGCCCGCCAGCAGCGCTTCGGCCATCGACTCATCCACGCTGTTCGTGACGCCCAGGAACTCACAGGTCTCGGAGTAGATGATGGTATTGCTGAGCTGGCCCGAGCGGTACGCATTGCGGAAGAAATCCGCTGTGACACAGTAAAGGCCGTTGAGCTTGATGATGCGGTGAGCCAGCAGGTCAAAGCCGTAGATGATGTCTTTGTACAGCGTGGACGCTTCTGTCAGCAGGATGATGGGCTCGGTCCGGGTGTGCTTCCGGAACGTACCGTAGCTGTAAGTATAGTAGGCACCGTGGGCGCTCAGGATGCACAGATCGTATTTGTTCATCCGGCGCAGGTCCGACAGGGTCACCCGGGTGTTCATCGTCGTGCGCAGGCCCATGCCTTCCCAGAAGCCCTGCATATAGGAATAATACGGAAAGCGGGAGCTGTTCACCGTATTATCGAAGGCATAATAAATGGCGGCACGGCCGATCGTCTCAGGCAGAGCGTTTTCCCGGTACTGCCGGGCCTCCGCAGCCTGCCGGACATCGTCGGTCAGGGGCATCTCGGCGGTGCGGGGAGTGCATTGAGCAATGTCCCTCGGGGCGCGCAGGCCGTTGTCTCCGGCGTCAAAGGTCATCTCGTCCAGCTCGTCGGGCAGAGTGAGCAGGATGCCGCCCAGCACGCCGCAGCGGTAGGTAAAGCTGACGATCCCGTTCTCCTCGTCGGTGCGGATGGAGTCCCGGCGCACCAGCCCCTTCCGGGCCAGCTCATCCAGCTCCGCAAGAGCTGAGGTGAGCCGTTCTTCCCGGGACATCTGCTCGTATTCGTCGCTGCCGGTCAGGGCCGTCACAGCGGCGTCTGCCTGCTGCATCTCGGCGGCATCGCCCGTGGTGAGGGTGGACTTTGCCGTATCCTGCACCACGCCCGCTCCGTCTGCCGCCCATGCGGCGGGAGCCAGCACAGCCGTCAGCACCAGTGCCAGTGCGCAGACCGCGCACAAAATTCGATGGCGTTGTTCTTTCATGTAAAAACTGTTCCTCCAAGAACGCCGGGGACCAGCCATTTACCGCCCCGGTACGTTTCATTTTAGAGGGCATATCGGCCTTTGTCAAGCGTTCTGCGCCGATTTTGCAAAGCTGTCACAACCGTCCATCTTGCGCGCCTCTCTCCCCTGCTGTATAATAAGGTATATTGGGGGATCATGCCCGGCTGTGAGGCAGGGTTTCGAGGAAGCTGTTTTCGTAAGCGGAGTGCAACGCTTAGAAAACGGCTTCCCAAGGATACAGAAAGGTGGTGCTTTTTTGGAAAGCATTCAGCGATATTGGAAACGGACAGACAAGATGTACCTGCTGCTCTGCCTGTTCAGCAGCGCGATGGCGGTGCTGGCGCTGTCGTCGTGGGCGGCGAAACAGGGCAGCGGCTTTGCCGTGGATGAGCTCACCGGCCAGATCACCGGCATCGGCGACTACCGCCGGGCCGTGGTGCAGGCGGGCGCAGCGGCCATCGGCATCCTGGTGGCCATCCTTCTGTCCAACATCGACTACCGCAGCCTCGTCAATGTCTGGCCCGTCCATGTGGTGCTCACATGGGGCCTCGTGCTGCCCACGCTGGTCATCCGCAACGTGACCCTCGGCCCGCTGACCATCGGCTACAACGCGGGCGACACCGACAACTATTCCTGGTACAAGCTGGGCGGCTTCACCTTCCAGCCTACCGAGCTGGCAAAGATAAGCTTCATCCTCACCTTCGCCATGCATCTGAACAATGTCCGCAGCCGCCTCAACGAGCCGAAAGAGCTGGGCAAGCTGCTGCTCCATCTCTTCGTGCCGATCGGCATCATCCACATCCAGGGTGACGACGGTACGGCCATCATCTACGGCATCATCGGCTGCTGTATGCTCTTTGCCGCCGGGCTGAGCTGGAAGTATATCATCGGGGCCTTCGCTGCCCTCGCAGCGGCGGCAGCAGTGGTCTTCGCCTTCTTCAGCGACAAGATCGGCAAGGGCTACCAGTGGTACCGCATCCTTGCGGTCATCGACCCCAACAACGAGACGGGCTGGGCGCCCAGCGAGACGATCTGGAAGAACATTGTCTACCAGCAGCAGCGGGGCGAGATCGCCATCGGCTCGGGCGGCATCTTCGGCAACGGCTTCTTCGGCGGCCGCTACTACAGCGTCCCCAACGCCCACAATGACTTCATCTTCAGCTGGATCGGCAACGCGGCAGGCTTCGTGGGCTGCTGCGTGGTGCTGGGTGTGCTGCTGGCCATCATCATCAAGACCTTCGCCACCGGAGCGTGCAGCGAGGATATGCTGGGCTCCTTCATCTGCGCCGGCATCGGCGGCGCATTCATGGCCCAGATATTCGTCAACGTCGGCATGAACCTCCGCCTCCTGCCGGTCATCGGCGTCACCCTGCCCTTCTACTCGGCGGGCGGCAGCTCGGTGCTCATGCTGTATATCTGCGTGGGGCTGGTGCTGTCGGTGTATATGCACAATACGAAAAAACTGTTTGGTTAAGTCTCTCTCCGAACAGGCGCTGTCCTTCAGCGCCTGTTTTTATTTTCCGGCCAAATCTCCAAAAGTCTTGTAACACGACAGAAGTCGTGATAGAATATTCAAGTATTTTATCTATATTCTTTTGACTTTTTCAGGAGGTCCCATGAAGCATCATTCTCTCTCCAAAGTCCTCAAGCGCCTCGCCTGCGTGCTGGCGGCGCTGGTCATCGCGCTGGCTGTCGCCGTGTTCGCCCTCTGGCACAACGAGCTGGCCACCCTCTCGTCCCTCAAAAAGCTCTCCGACCGCGACGAAGCCCACCGCGACGGCGCAGTCTACCAGCTCAACGTCTCGGGCGGCTACTACTTTGACGATTTCCTGGCCCAGGGCGGTGCATCCACTGACTCTGAGCTCATCTCCTTCATCACCCAGAGCATCACCAAGGGCATCATCCCCATGAACATCAAGACCAGCACCATTGCCTGCTCGGCCTTTACCGCAGACACCCAGAGCGGCGACCGGGTCTTTGGCCGCAACTATGACTTCTCGGCCACCAACACCGCCATCGTCTACACGAACCCCGGTAAGGGTCGTCACGCCTCCTACTCCACCATCGACCTGAGCTTCCTCGGCCTCGACAAGGACAAGGACGTAGAGAGCCTCGGCCAGAAGATCCTGACCCTCGCGGCCCCCTATGTGCCGCTGGACGGCGTCAACGACGCCGGTGTGGCCTGCGGCATCTTCATGTCCTATCAGGGCGAGGGCAAAGGCACCCCCACCGACACCCAGACCGACAAGCCCGACCTCACCTCCACCACCCTGCTCCGGCTCATCCTCGACTACGCCGACTCGGTGGAGGACGCCGTGGCGCTGGCTGAGCAGTACGACCTTCACGACTCGGCAAGCAGCTGCTTCCACTACATGGTGGCCGACTCCACCGGCCGCAGCGCCGTCCTCGAGTGGGTGGGTGCTGATGCCGACCACGACGCCGACGGCTCTCAGCGTCAGCTGAACGTCCTCTGGAACGACACCGACGCCCTCTCCGATTCCTCCGACTGGCAGGTGGTGACCAACTTCATCAAGACCCCCGGCTACTACGACGGCACTACCGTCGAGATGAAGGGCCTCGACCGCTACGAGCACCTTGCGGCTGCCCTGCGCCAGACCAATGGCGTCGTGGCTGACAAGAGCGCTGCCATGGACCTGCTGGCTTCGGTGGGACGCCGCACCTGGAACAACGACGACTCCAACACCAACACCATCCACAGCGTGGTCTACGATCTGACGGATCAGTCTGTTCTCTGGGTAGGCAATGAGCACTACGGCGAGGATGGATATACATTTGAGTTTCAGCTTGGGGCGTAAAATGTAATTTTCCTGCGGTAAGCTTGACTTTTTTTGAATTTCGCATATACTGAAAGTGGAAATGCAAAGATTCCATTTGGACTCACCAAAAAGAAAACCCCCTCACGGAGCGGCAACTCCGAAAGGGGGTCTTCTTTTATCTGTGCTTGCGGTCCTCGTCATATCTGTCAAGCCACTTGCAGATATAACGTGATGTTACGTCTGCTGCGACAGATACCAAAAATGCAAAGATGTACTCCATTTGACTCACCCCCTCTCCTATAAAATAGGCGGGTGAACCGCAGGACGATTATATCACACTTTCCGATAAAAGAACAGGAGCTGCGTCCCGAAAGGATGCAGCTCCTGTTCTTTATATTATCTTACTTCATCACCGCGCCGAGGGTCTTGCCGGTGACGGTGGGGACATCGAGGTCCAGCAGCCCCTTTTGTCCAACTTTTTTCCAACTTCCGGCGTATAACCCCGTCAAATTCCCCGGTTTTATCCAATTATCTTAGGCAAAACGACGATTTTGTAAAAAGCCCTTGAAATAATAGTAGGGGGGGGGGGTATAATAACTTGATCCTCCGCATACGGACGGAGGAAATATTTTGTTCAACCCTGGATAAGGAGGACTTCTATATGAAACCCGTCAAAAAGATCCTTGCGCTCATCCTTGCAGGCGTCATGGCTCTGGCCATGCTCACCGGATGCGGCAAGGCAACGTCTCCGGATCGTGCAGTCGCCGAAAGTGTGGTCGATTGGCTAAAGTATGCCTGCTCTCAGGAGGGAAACAAAAATGAGATCTCGGTAAGCTATCAGATTCCCGAGCTCCGCCGTGATATTGTCCCCCTGTTTGACACGAACTGGATGAGTACGACTGACGATGATGAGCTTGATGGAGATGCAGTGATCAGCGGCACCACTACCGTCACGCAGGCTCTGCAGCAGCGCCTGAGCAACTACAACAAGGACACTTCCTGCACCGTCTTCTATGCAACAGATGTCACAGACTGCGCTGGCTTTGTATCGGTGGAGATGTTTCAGTTGCTTACGCAGTCGGGAGGAGGGGTCGTTGTTTCTGGAGATTACGATACGGCACCCAAAAACGCCACTCACCTGAGGATCGCCGCCGCCCACAAAACCATTGGGGAGAAGACTTTCCTCCTCGCTGTGGTTATTTTTGAGGCTTGATTCCCCCTGCCCCGGAGCCCTGCGGCCCGGGGCTTTTTTGCGCCCCGGCCAGAACAAAAAAAGCATCCCCTGCAGCCTTTCCGGTCATTGCCGGCCAGGCCCTGCAGGGGATGCTTTGGTGTTGCAGAAAATGCGCCTTACTTCAGCACTGCGCCGAGGTTTGCGCTGGTGACCATACGGGCGTAGCGGCTCAGCCAGCCGGTCTTGATGTTGGGCTCGGGAGCGACATACTTTGCCTTGCGCTGGGCCAGCACCTCATCGGGCACTTCCAGCGTGATGCTGGCGTTGGGGATGTCGATGTGGATGGTATCGCCTTCCTCAACAAGGCCGATGGGACCGCCGGAAGCGGCCTCCGGGCTGACGTGGCCAATGGCAGCGCCGCGGGAAGCGCCGGAGAAGCGGCCATCGGTGATGAGGGCCACGGTCTTGTCCAGCTTCATGCCGGCCAGAGCGGAGGTGGGGTTGAGCATCTCGCGCATACCGGGGCCGCCCTTGGGGCCTTCGTAGCGGATGACCACCACGTCGCCCGGGACGATCTTGCCCGCATAGATGGCGGCGATGGCCGTTTCCTCGCTGTTGAAGACGCGGGCCGGGCCGGAGTGCTCCTGCATCTCGGGGGCCACGGCGCTGCGCTTGACGACGCAGCCATCGGGGGCGATGTTGCCCCACAAGATCTGCAGGCCGCCGGTGGGAGAATAGGGATCCTCGATGGGACGGATGGCCTTGTCGTTCAGGATGTGGGCGCCCTTGATGTTCTCGCCGAGGGTCTTGCCGGTGACGGTGGGGACATCCAGGTCCAGCAGGCCCTTCTTGGCCAGCTCTGCCTGCACGGCGGGGATGCCGCCGGCGGCGTAGAGGTCGGGCATATGGGTGGGGCCTGCGGGGGCCAGATGGCAGAGGTTCGGGGTCTTGGCGCTGATCTCATTGAAGAGCTTCAGGTCGATGGGCACACCGGCCTCGTAGGCGATGGCCAGCAGGTGGAGAACGGTATTGGTGGAGCAGCCCAGCGCCATATCGCAGGTCAGCGCATTGCGGATGGAGCGCTCGTTGATGATCTGGCGGGCGGTGATGCCCTTCTTCACCATATCCATGACGGCCATACCGGCGTGCTTTGCCAGCTGCAGCCGCTTAGAGTAGACGGCGGGGATGGTGCCGTTGCCGGGCAGTGCGATGCCGATGGCCTCGCACAGGCAGTTCATGCTGTTGGCGGTGTACATGCCGGAGCAGCTGCCGCAGCTGGGGCAGCAGTTGCAGGTGCAGTCTTCCAACTGCTCGTCGGTGATCATGCCGGCCTTATAAGCGCCCACGGCCTCGAACATCTTGGAAAGGCTGACTTCCTCGCCGCCGTAGGTACCGGCCAGCATGGGGCCGCCGGAGCAGACCACGGCAGGCACATCCATGCGGACAGCGGCCATGACCATGCCGGGAACAATCTTATCGCAGTTCGGCACCAGCACCAGACCGTCCAGCTGATGAGCCATCAGCATGGTCTCCACGCTGTCGCAGATCAGCTCGCGGGAAGCGAGACTGTACTTCATGCCCACATGGCCCATGGCGATGCCGTCGCAGACGCCGATGGCCGGGATGAGGATGGGGGTGCCTCCTGCCATCTGGACGCCTGCCTTGACGGCGTCGGCGATCTTATCCAGATTCATGTGGCCGGGGACGATCTCGCTGTAGGCGCTCACCACACCGATGAGGGGGCGGTCCAGCTCTTCCGGGGTGTAGCCCAGGGCGTAAAACAGGCTTCGGTTGGGCGCGCGCTCCGAGCCTTTGGTCACGTTGTCACTTCTCATGGTTTGTTCCTCTTTTCCTTATAACAAAAGACCCCCTCCCAAAGGAGGGAGCCTTTCTTAGTTTTAAAAGCAGCTTTTGGCTGAACTCCTTCCGTCATCGCTTGCGCGATGCCACCTCCCTCACGGAGGGAGGCTTCACGCTGCGGTCAGACAAAAGGCTCCCTCTTTGAGGGGGCTGTCGCCGCAGGCGACTGGGGGAGTTCATTACTTCTTCAGCCAGCTCATCATGCTGCGCAGCTCTGCGCCCACCTTCTCGATGGGGTGCTCGGCCTCCATGCGGCGCTGAGCGAGGAAGTGGACCTTGCGGCCGCCGTTGGGGCTCATCTCGGTCAGGAACTCGGAAGCGAAGGTGCCGTCCTGGATCTCGGTCAGGACCTTCTTCATCTCCTTGCGGGTCTCAGCGGTGATGAGGCGCTTGCCGGTGCGGTAGTCGCCGTACTCAGCGGTGTTGGAGATGGAGTAGCGCATCTTGGAGAAGCCGCCCTCGTTGATGAGGTCAACGATGAGCTTCATCTCGTGGCAGGTCTCAAAGTAGGCCATCTCGGGCTCGTAGCCAGCCTCGACCAGAGTGTCGAAGCCAGCGTGGATGAGCTCGCAGACGCCGCCGCACAGGACAGCCTGCTCGCCGAACAGGTCGGTCTCGGTCTCCTCCTTGAAGGTGGTCTCGAGGATGCCGGCACGACCGGCACCGATGCCGGAAGCGTATGCCAGAGCGATGTCCTTAGCCTTGCCGGTGAAGTCCTGCTCGACACAGATCAGAGAGGGGCAGCCCTCGCCCTCGGTGTACAGGCGGCGGACGATGTGGCCGGGACCCTTGGGAGCGATCATGATGACGTCAACATTCTTGGGAGCGGTGATGGTCTTGAAGTGGATGTTGAAGCCGTGTGCGAAAGCCAGAGCCTTGCCCTCGGTCATGTAGGGAGCGACCTGCTTGTTGTAGATGTCAGCGCACAGCTCATCGGGGACCAGCATCATGACGACGTCGCCGGCCTTGGCAGCCTCCTCGACCTCCATGACCTTGAAGTTGGGATGAGTTGCAGCGAACTCAGAGGCCTTTTCCCAGTGAGCAGAACCCTTGCGCAGGCCGACGACGACATTGACGCCGCTCTCAGCGAGGTTCTCGGAATGTGCGTGGCCCTGGCTGCCGAAGCCGATGACAGCGACGGTCTTGCCGTCCAGCACGCCGAGGTTGCAGTCGGAATCGTAGTATTTCTTGATCGCCATGGTAGTTGTTCTCCTTTTGTTTTTTACTTATTTCAGTATAAGAATGAATGATAAGCATCGTATATTTTTCGCTCACCGGGGAGCGGAAAAGCAAATCAGTGGCATCTCGTGCCGGACAGCGGGAGCTGTGCCTCTCTTACCTCCTGCGCGGGCTTCTGCATATGCTGATGCATCCCGCCGCGCTCGAGGGCGGTGACGCCGGTGCGGCACTGCTCCAGGATCTGATAGTCCGTCATGAGCTTCAAGAAGGCGTCGATTTTTTCGGGACGGCCCGTCAGCTCAAAGACCATGCTGTCGGGCGACAGGTCGATGATCTTTGCCTTATAGATACCGGCGATCTCCCGCAGCTCTGCGCGGTTGGTGACATTTGCCACCACCTTGAGCAGGAGCAGCTCCCGCTCGAGAGCGGTGGACTCGTTGAGTACGAAGATCTGACGGGTGACTTCCAGACGCTCGGTCTGGAGGATGAGCTGCTGGAGCTCCTTTTCGGTACCCGAAACGGAAACGGTGATGCGGCTGACGGTGGGGTCGTTGGTGGCCGAAACGGTCAGGCTGTCGATATTGAAGCCTCTGCGGCAGAACAGGTTGGACACCCGGGCCAGAACGCCGCTCTGGTTGTCCACCAGCAGGCTGATGACCCTGCGCTGATTGGATTCCATGTCGCTGTGTCCTCCTTATTTCATGATGATGTCGTTGATGTCGCCGCCGCCGGGGATCATGGGCAGGACCTTTTCGTCCTTGTCGATCATGCACTCGATCCAGGTGGGGCCTTTCTGCTTCAGAGCGTCGGCGAATGCCTCCTGGAACTGGGCAAGGTTCTCGCAGTGGTAGCCCTTGAGGCCGAAGCCCTCGGCCAGCTTGACGAAGTTGGTCTTGCGGTGGGGGTCGGTCTGGGAGAAGCGCTTGCCATAGAAGGCGGTCTGCCACTGGCGCACCATGCCAAGCACCTGATTGTTGAAGATGACGGTGATGATGGGCAGCTCGTAGCTGACAGCAGTGCAGGCTTCGTTGAGGTTCATGTGGAAGGAGCCGTCGCCGGTGAACATGACCACCCGCTGGTCGCGGCCCAGCGCCATCTGTGCGCCGATGGCTGCGCCGTAACCGAAGCCCATGGTGCCGAGGCCGCCGCTGGTGATGAAGCCGCGGCTCTTGGTGTGGCGGATGTACTGTGCCGCCCACATCTGGTGCTGGCCCACATCGGTAACGTAGACCGCCTCGGGGCCGCACTGGTTGCAGACCTCGCCGATGACCTGATGGGGCATCAGGCGGGAGGCGTCGGATACCGGGTGGTAATCCTGTGCCTGCCACTCGTGGATCATCTTTATCCAGTCGGGATGCTTCTTGTCCTCGATCATCGGGAGCATGGCGTTCAGCACATAGGCGGCGTCGCCCACGATGGCAAGGTCAACATCCACGTTCTTGCCCAGCTCGCTGGCGTCGATGTCGATCTGGATGATGGTCGCATTCTTGGCGAAGGTCTTGGGGTTCAGGGCCACGCGGTCGGAGAAGCGGGCACCCACCGCGATAAGGACATCGCAGTCGGCCACCGCCCGGTTCGAGGTGTAGCAGCCGTGCATACCCACCATGCCGATGTTCATCGGGTCGCCGTAAGGCACGACGCCTGCGGCCATCAGGGTATAGGTGGCCGGGATCTCAGCCTTTTTCAGAAGGTCACGCAGGGGCTGGCAGCTGGCCGCCGAGCGGACGCCGCCGCCGAAGTAGACCAGCGGGCGCTGTGCGCCGTTGATGATCTCTGCCGCCCACTTGACCTGCTCTTCGTTGAAGGTGGTCACGGTGCGGATGGGCTCCGGCTTTTTCGGGGTGAACTCACACACCGCAGCGGTGACATCCTTCGGGATGTCCACCAGCACCGGGCCTTTGCGGCCGCTCTGGGCGATGCGGAAAGCCGCACGCATGGTGTCGGCCAGGTCTTCGACTCGGCGCACCGTGAAGTTGTGCTTGGTGATGGGCATCGTGATGCCCTCGATGTAGGCTTCCTGGAAGCTGTCCTTGCCCAGGCCCGCCGTGGTCACGTTGCCGGTGAAGGCCACCATCGGCACAGAGTCCATATAGGCGGTGGCGATGCCGGTGACGAGGTTCGTTGCGCCCGGGCCGCTGGTGGCCAGCACCACGCCGGTGCGGCCCGTTGCACGGGCGTAGCCGTCCGCCGCGTGGGATGCGCCCTGCTCGTGGGCGGTCAGCACATGGGTGATGCGGTCGGCGTTTTTGTACAGCTCGTCGTAGAGGTTCAGCACTGCGCCGCCGGGGTAGCCGAAGAGGGTGTCCACCCCCTGCTCACAGAGTACCTCCACAAAGATTTGAGAACCGTTCAACTGCATGGTGAGTTTCTCCTGTTTCCGTTTCCATTTTCCACTTTATACACTTTTTTCCCAACACTCTGAGAAGCAGTACCTGATAAACAAAAGGTCTCTGTCTCCTTATCCAAGAGACAAAGACCTGGAATCAATCCAAAACTCTCTGCGGTACCACTCTCGTTGACGCTTTCCGCGCCCTCTCACGGGCTTCCAACAAAGCCCTGCGCTCTAACGGCCGCCACCGGCGCTGCTTAGCAGACATCCCATATATCGTCCTTCAGCAGGCTGCTCCGGGAGGATTCCGCGCCGGGCCGCCTGCTGCCTTGCATCGTCCGGCAGCTCTCTGAAAAGCGGGTATCCTGCGTTACTTTTTCCCATCTGTGCATTTGTTGGGTCAATTATACTATAAATCGGGCCGTTGTCAATCGACGATTTGTAACGTGAATCATGGCAAACATGAAGATAATTAAACACCATCTTGCGCAGGGCCTTACATCGCTGTATAATTCTGAGTAACCGACTTTACTTAAAGCATCGCCTCTCCCTTTGGGAGAGGTGTCATCGCCTGCGATGACGGAGAGGGCAAGGCCGCTGGCAAAGCCACACAAGCTCAGCGATCGTATCACTCTGACAAAGAGCCTGCCTATCGCTGTGCGGTCAGCTTTATCGCACAGTGCTTGCCCTCTCAGGCGCTCCCGCGCCAGCTCTCCCAAAGGGAGAGCCAATTATATCATAGAAAGGGATATTATGAACCTCACCGAATGGAACGCCCGGCTCCACGGGCTGGTCATCTTCCGCGCCCTGCTGGACGATGACGTCATTGCAAAATTTGTTGACCTCACCGACCGGATGGCCGCTGCCCCCCAGAGCACGGGAGCCGTGTGCGACGCTGCCGCTTCCTTCGAAGCAGCCCTCTTCGAGCACACCACCAATTTCGGCGAATACCTTTCCGCTGCCGTCCTCGAAGCCGAGACGGTCTGCGTCCGGCAGGCAGCTGTCAGCGAAGTGCCGCCCGTCTTGCAGACTACGCTGGACAATGAGCTGGACTTCTTGCAGCAGCTGTGCAGCCTGACGCTGGACGAGCTTCTGGACGCCGCCGGTTCCGCCGACAAGCTGCCTTTCCTGCCCCGGTGGGAGACGAAGGCCATCGACCTCCACGCCGCCTACGCCCAGCGGATGAGCGAGGTGGGCAAAAAGGGCTACGGAATGTTCGCCAAGCACCACGTCTTCACGGTCGAGAACGGTCAGCTGGTGCCGGTGCGCTACCCCGACCCCCAGCGCCTCGACGAGCTGCCGGGCTATGAGCAGGAGCGGGAGAAGGTCATCGCCAACACCCGCGCCCTGCTGGCCGGGATGCCCGCCAACAATGTTCTGCTCTACGGCGACGCCGGTACGGGCAAATCCAGCACCGTCAAGGCCATCGCCAACGAGTTCGCTGCCGACGGCCTGCGCCTCGTGGAAGTCAAGAAGAACCAGCTCTATCAGATCCCCGATTTGATGGACAAGCTGGCGGCGAACCCACTGAAGTTCATCCTCTTTATCGACGATTTGAGCTTCACGGCCAACGACGACAACTTTGCGGCCCTGAAAGCCATCCTCGAGGGCAGCGTGGGCGGCAGAGCCCGGAACATCGCCGTTTACGCCACCTCCAACCGCCGCCACCTCATCAAGGAGACCCTCTCCGACCGCACCGGCGATGACATCCACGAGGCCGACACCCGTCAGGAGCTGATGAGCCTTTCGGCCCGGTTCGGCCTCACCGTCACCTTCCAGCGGCCCGAGAAAGCCCGGTTCGAGGTCATCCTCGCCGAGCTGGCCAAACAGCACGGCATCGAGATGCCCCACGACGAGCTGCTGACCAAGGCCGAAGCCTTCGCCATCCGTGCCGGAGGCCGCAGCCCCCGCGTCGCCAAGCAGTTCATCGAGCAGTGCGCCGCAGGAGTGCAGAAGTAAATAAAAGGAACGATTCAGATCTTCGAGAGTTCCCTCATGGAATCCCTCTGGAGGCATTCTCTTCGGATGCCCCGGACCACAGCACCGGGATCCTGCAAAAAATGCGAGATCTCATACCGCGCAAAAGCGCGGCCTTCGTCTGAAACGAAAATTTTTCCCTCCGCAAAGCTTACGGTGAAGCCCCGGAATTCAAATGCAAGGCCGTTGTCCGGTTCGTTGATGGTGTCGCCCCAGACGGCCCGCTTCAGGGCCGAACAAAGGCGGTATTCTTCCTCCGTGCGGAGCCAGAGTTCCGGCGTCTGGACACTGTGCTCCAGCAGGAACAAGTTGGTAAAATCCCTTACAAAGCCCGTTTCTTTTGCCTCGATGGGCCGGTTCAGCTGCTTCCATTCCCGGATGTCGAAGCGGTAATAAAAGTTTCCTTCCGTCCCTCTCCGGGGGCTGATCTCTGTGATAGCACTCCGGCGGACGGCGCTGCATTTCGTGACTTCGCCGTAGTACCGGACACCTGCCTGTGCGCCGAACACATACTGTGACTGGTAAAGGGCCACATAGCGGATAGGAAAATCACTGTCCTGCAGGCGCTCTGCGGGGATGTAATAAAAGCAGTCCTTCCGGCAAATATCCAGCTGCTGCAGGCTGCGCATAGTACCCACCAGTACATCCCGCACGGCCCAGTCTACTGCTTTCAGCTTCGCTTCCAGTTTCTCCATCTCGCCCGCCCCCTGCTGTGCTTTGTTTTATTGTACCGTCTTTTCTGCCGGGAGGCAAGATGCAGATAAAATATGCGAGTCCTCTTTGTAAAGAATCCGGATTCAGCTTCCCCGGTAGACATTCCCCCAGAAGCTGAATCTGAGGTGTGCCGCCTTGACGGGTTGCGTTTACTGATTTTTCCACAGCCCCTTGGCGGGGCCTTGAAAAATCAGAACGCGGCCCCAGCCTCGCCTCCCTGTTTCCGCCGCAGGCAGACGGGTTGCGGCACCCAGCATCCGCTGCGCCTTGCTTGCGTATCGCTGGCCGCGGCCCCAACAACTCCTCGCTGCTTCCGCCGCTAGCGGCGCTCGTCGTCGTTGCAGTCGGCTCCGCTGCTGTTCGAGTCCCTAATTCTCCATACTCTAGCATCAGCTGCATTACATAAAAAGAAAAGCCACTAACTTTCGTTAGTGGCTTGCATTTGGTGGAGCATTCTCCACAGCAGTCGAACCCGAAAATCTTATACAGCCCGGTGAATCCCAAAGAACGGCTCCACAGTAGAAGCGGCTTTTCCGTTGGCAGATGCCTGTTTCAAACCATAGTTCTTTCGAGCAACAGCTTCCACAAAGACACGGTCTTTTTCGGAAGCGTTGTAATAATCCACACCGAAGCGTTTGCATGTTGAAAACAATTCGTCCAGCCACGACATCGTTTCATCGGACATTGGAGAAAAGACGATATCCAAATCTTTGTTATATTCTTTCATACGGTTTCCTCCTTCAATTTCAGAAAAGGTAAGAAGAAAAGATGTTTTTCGCAGCTTCATCTGCAATCATAAAGGTTTTCGGGCCATCTGGATACAGAGATGCGACTGGCCGTGCACCAAAATCACGGATATAGTGCTGTTCCAGATCATCAGTCTTTGCTTCAAACACTACGACGCCATTGCAGCTTGCATCAATAGAAAGCTGTATGCCGAACGCAATCATAGCTTTGCCGATGCCGGAATATTTTTTGTGTTCCACTAAAGTCGGGTTACTTTCTGGCTGACTCTCGATATAGGCGATGTAGACCGCAACGCTTCCTTTCTGGACACGATAGGCTCCCAGCGCGATGATCTCACCATCTTCGGTTTTGGCTGCATACTTTTCCTTTTGAGGGTCAAGGATGAAATCTGTGTTCCAGACTGTCTGCCAGCCGTTCCGTGTTGCATCCAGGTCAGTTTTGGTGGCTTCATTGATTTCAATGTTGACCTGGTTTCCGGTGGTTGATTCGGTCACATAGTATTGCAGAAACATCCTATCACCTCTTTTTCTTATAGTATAACGGAAATACGGAGAATTTTCAAGGACGGCGATTATAACACCGATGGAAACTGCAGAGGGCAAGAACCGTCCCGTGGCCACAAATTTTCAATTCTTGAAAATTCTTGCCCCTTTGGGACAGCTTCTTGTTGGGGCGTGCCTGCCCCAAACCCTGCTAGGAACGAGTACAGCAAACTGGAATTGATTTACTTTGTTTGTAAATCTTCCAGAAAGAAAATTCCCTCTGTTAGGTTGACAAACATTTCCTTGTCCTTGATTACATGAATTTTATTGTTCCACCAGACAGTAGTGTTATTAGCGGAGATTGTTTTGCTTGTTCCATCCTTGAGAAAATAAGTAATTGTAATAGCGGGTTCTTCTTCGCTATTCACTTCCCCAAATAAATCATATTTCAGAAATCCCGTTAGCTTTAAGGCTAACTCAATGTCCTCACTGCTCGAAATTTCTTTAACATCATCCGTGACACTCGGATACGTGATATTTACAGACTGAATATCATTTATGCGGGGCAATCCCCAAAGATACATACCATTCGTAAATATGTTGATCCCAACAATCAAAACAGTCATAACTATCACTTCTATCAAAAATCGAATAAGACCTTTGAAAATCTTGTTCACCAACTTATCCTCCAATCTCGATTTCTCCTACTCCCTCAATTCCGATTTGTTGAACTAAGCCGAGTATATCATACTCTCCAATGAAAGAACACCCCGATATAGTGAAATTTTGCCGTTTTCCTGCGTACGTGCGTACACACTCCACAGGAATTCTAAGGGGCCTGCCACTTAGCACACGGACTTTGGAACAAAGTCTAGTGTGTTACACATTGTCAGAGGTGTACAGGCTCCCGGTACGCACGTACGCAGCGATTACCCCCAAACGCGCCATATAGGGGGACGATCAAGTTCGCACAAAGCGACCTTGATCCCGCAAAACAAAAGGCAGGATACCATCGCCATGATGATATCCTGCCTTTGTTCGTTTATCGTTCTGCGTACTCTCGTCGCAGAACATCCTGTAAACAAAAAAGTACCCGAACCCTTTTTCGTAAAGAATCGGGTTCGAGTACGAACTGTATGGTGGAGAATTAGGGACTCGAACCCCAGACCCCCTGCGTGTGATGCAGGTGCTCTAACCAGCTGAGCTAATCCTCCGAATCGGAACGTGCTTATTATACCACTCCGTTGGTCCAAATGCAAGCCCAAATTTTCGTTTTTCGAAAAAAGTTTGAGCCGGCAGCGCTTTCCGGTTGCTCTCCGGGGGCAGATGGTGTATACTGGGGTTGGAATTCTTTCGAAAGAGAGGCCTTTTTTATGATCACTGTACGCGGTATCATCACCTTGCTGGTGCTGGCTGTCCTGTTTGCACTGGCGGTGGTGTGGATCTCCCGGCAGGGCGGCTGGAAAGGCGAGGGCTGCGGAGGCAACTGCGCTTCCTGCCACCAGCACTGCGACACCCCCGAGAAAAAACACTGAGCACACGAATGCCCCCTGACCGGACGGTCAGGGGGCATTTTTGCGTCACAGCTCACCGTAGTGGGCGGCAAAGACCGCGATGGTGCTCAACAGGTCGTCGTGGGCCTTCTGATAGGTGCTGTAACTGATGTTCAGCTTGTCCATCACCTCTTCCCGCCTCCGCCTTTCCATATAGCGCAGCTGCAGGATGCTGCCCCGCAGGCCCGGATCTGCCTCGCGGTAATACTCCTCGGCCAGCTGGATGGCCCGCTTCCAGCCCCAGTTGCAGGGGCCGTAGACCCAGTTTTTCTGCCCGTAGCGGCTGAGGGCCTCCTTCGTCTTCTGGCGCTGTTCCTGTGTCATGGCTTCCATCCCCTTTTTCCCCTCAGCCCGCCGGGCCAAAGAAGCAGCGGTCGCGCTGCTCGACGGTCATCCCCAGCATCTTCGAGAGTTTTTCGGCCTCACTCACCTTGAATTCACTCTCATTTTCCAGCTTGCAGCGGAGGGTGTTGTTGGTGATGCCCAGAACATGGGCCACATGGCCCAGTTTCATGCCCTGGCTGCGGATGCAGTCGCGGATCATCATGGTATCGGTCATAGGCGTTTCTCCTTTCAGTTTTGCGTTCAAAGCGTTCCGTACAATCATTGGTTGTATTATATCTTCAGGTTGATTATTTGTCAACATTATTTGCGAAATAGTCCCTTAAAAGTTGATTTATAGTAAATTTTTTGCTATACTGTCCTCAGAACACCGAAAATCGTGCAAACCGCAGAGAAAGCGAGGCCCTATATGTCCGATACCGATCTGTCCAGCCGCATCCGGCAGCGCCGGGAGCAGCTGAGCCTGTCGCAGGAAGAGCTGGCTGCCCGGATGGGCTACCGCTCCAAATCCTCCATCACCAAGCTGGAAAAGGGCATCAACGACCTGCCCCGGGCCAAGCTCGAGGAGCTGGCCGCCGCTCTGGACACCACACCCGCGTGGCTCATGGGTCTCGTGGACCTGCCCTGCCCTCCGCCGGGTTTCGAGCCTCTGCCTGAGATGGCGCGGGTGCCTCTCGTAGGCTCCATCGCCTGCGGCACCCCCATCACCGCTGAGCAGAACATCGAGTGCTACATCGGCGTCCCCGCCGCGTGGCACGCCGACTTCGCCCTCACCTGCCACGGCAGCAGCATGGCCCCCACCATCTGCGACGGCGACATTGTCTGCATCCGCCGCCAGCCCGAGGTGGAGCAGGGCGAGATCGCCGCTGTCCGCATCGGCGAGGAAGCCACCCTCAAGCACTTCCACCGCCAGGGCGAGACCGTCATGCTGCTGGCCGACAACACCGCCGTCTGCCCGCCCATGGTATTCGCAGGCCCCCAGCTGGAAGAGATCCAGATCGAGGGCCGTGCCGTGGGCTTCTGCCGTGGCTTATAATAAGGAGGACTCCCCATGTCTGCACCCGAAGAAATGACCCTCAAGGTCATCGCCCATATCCGCACCGCCTTCCCCACCAAGTTTGGCATCCCGCGCCAGAGCGGGCTGGTGGACAGCCTGCGGGGCGAGGTCATTTTTACCCCTGAATACCGCAATGCCGACGCCGTGCGCGGTCTCGAGGATTTCAGCCACATCTGGCTGGTGTGGCAGTTTTCCGGCGCAGTGCGGGACAGCTGGTCCCCCACCGTCCGGCCGCCCCGCCTCGGCGGCAACACCCGGATGGGCGTATTTGCTACCCGCTCGCCCTTCCGGCCCAATCCGCTGGGACTGTCCAGCGTCCAGCTGGAAGCCATCGAGCACCGGCCTGACGTCGGCCCCGTCCTCATCGTGCGGGGCGCTGACCTGATGGACGGCACCCCCATCTACGACATCAAGCCCTACATCCCCTACGCCGACTGCCACCCGGACGCCGCCGCAGGCTTCACAGCACAGACCCAGTTCCACCACCTGACCATGGTCTGCGACGCCGGCCTCTGGGCCAGAGTGCCTGCCGACCAGCAGGCCGCGCTGCAGGGTGTGCTGGAAAACGACCCTCGTCCCTCCTACCAGCACGACCCGGAGCGGGTCTATGGCATGGAGTTTGGCGGGCTGGAAGTCCACTTCAAGGTGGACGGCGAGATCCTGACCGTCACCGGCATCGACCGCCGCTGACGCCGGAGGGACAGTTATGGAACTCCGAAATATCAACACCTTCCTTCATATCGCCGAGCTGCACAGCTTTTCCAGCGCTGCGCGGGAGCTGGGCTACTCTCAGTCGGCGGTATCGGCCCAGATCTCTCAGCTGGAAACAGAGCTGGGTACGCCTCTCTTTGACCGGGTGGGCAAGACCGTCCGCCTCACCGACGCGGGCCAGACGTTTCAGAGCTATGCCCGTACTCTTCTCATCACGGCCCAGCAGGCCAAGGCCGCGCTGCTGCCTGCCCGGGCCGTCAGCGGCACCCTGCGGGTGGCACTGGCCGATTCCGTATGCAGCACCTTCCTGCCCGACCTGCTGCAGCAGTTCCACGCCCTCTGCCCACAGGTGGAGCTGGTGCTCCGCACCGCCACCGCCGACGAGATGCTGCGGCTGCTGAGTGCGAACCAGATCGACCTGGCCTACACCCTCGACCAGTCTCTGCTCCTGCCCAGCCTGACGCTGGCCGTCAATGTGCCGGAGCCGGTCTGCTTCGTAGCCCCCGCCGGGCATCCGCTGGCCGACAAGGCCGAAGTGCCGCTGGATGTTCTGGCTCAACAGGAATTTCTTCTCACAGAGCGGGGCATGAGCTACCGTGACGCCCTCGACCAGCGCCTCGCCGCCCGCGGGCTGTCTATCCATCCCTACATCGAGCTGGGCAGCGCCTCGCTGCTCTGCCAGATGGTGGAACGCGGGATGGGGCTCTCCTTCCTGCCCGAGTACATCGTCCGTCCTGCCCTCTCCGCCGGGCGTATCGCCCGCCTCCATGTCCCCGACTGCACTGTCACCATGCACCGGCAGCTGTTCTATCACAAGGACAAATGGCTCACACCCCAGATGAAAGCCTTTATTGAGCTGGTAAATCAATAAGCAAAAGCCCCGCACCACATCGAACGATGCAGTGCGGGGCTTCCTCTTTGTATTTTCGGTTCAGCTCAGCCGGTTCATCCGGACCGCCACATAGGGGTCCGGAAGCTTGAGTTCCTCGGCCAGGTCCTCTTCCGTGTCGTACTTATCTGCCGCAAGACCCACGAAAACGCTGCAGCTGTCGAAGCGTCCATCCGGCGAGAGAGCCGTTATCTTTGCCTCGCCGTCGGCGACGGCCGTCACGACACCAGAAGCGTCCACGGTAGCGACGCCGGGATTGCTGCTGACCCATGTGATGGGGACATTCGTGCCGTCCTCCACAGCGACAGACGCTGTGAGTGCCTCTTTGCTGCCCACCGTGCGGAGCAGCAGGTCGCGCTTATTCAGAGTCACCTTGCCGACATCGCTGTTGACGGTAACGGCGCAGCGCAGCGCCTGACCGTTGGTGGCCAGCGCCGTGACGGTGGTGGTGCCGGGCTTCTGAGCCGTGACAAGACCCTCCGGATCCACCGTTGCCACCTCGGGGTTGCTGCTCATCCACTGGTAGGCATAGACAAAGGAGCCGCTCGTGTTGATGAGCTGCAGCTTCTGGCTGGGGTGGGCGTTGTTGTACTGGATGACGAGGTTGAGGGTGGTGTGGTCGAGGGCAGGCTTTTTGCTGGCCGCATCGCCGCTCTCCTTGCGGACAGTCACCTTGCAGGCAGCGCACTCGCCCCGGTCGGTGATGGCGGTGATCGTGGCCTCACCGGCGCTGCGGCCGGTGACACGGCCATCGCCGTCCACGGAAGCCACGGTGGGGTTGCTGCTCATCCAGACGATGAAGTAGTAGTCGCTCTGCCCGCCGGTGTAAAGATAGGCTTTGGGGCGGGGGTCGTCTGCCGTGATCTCCAGCTCCATCTCGTTCACTTCCAGCTCAAAGTTCGCCGATGCTCCCAGCAATGCGGGGGCCGCCTGTGCGGCAGGAGCTGCCAGAAGCAGCCCGCTCAGCACAAACGCCGCTGCCAGCCGTGTGATCTTATTCATAGGGTAGCACTTCCCTCCTTTGGATAAGGTTTATCGCAATGTGCTCTGCACATAATTCCACTCACTACTCGTTTATTGTACACGTCCCCCAAAGAAGGGTCAAGTTCTTCGCCAGAAGTGTCACAATTTCGCGCACCTTTTCGTGAAAGACACTAAAACACCCCCGCCAAATTTATACAAATCGTGCAGACTGTTTTTCACCAGACAGCAAAAGAGCCGCCGCACTTTATACAGGTGCGGCGGCTCTCATCGGACGGAATATCTGAAAAAACTTAGTAATTTTTGGCCTTCAGCTCAAAGTAGCTCTGGGGATGTGCGCAGACCGGGCACTTGAGGGGAGCAGACTTGCCGATATAGGTGTAGCCGCAGTTCCGGCAGACCCACACCTGCTGTTCCTCACGGGCAAAGACCTTGCCCTCCTTGAGGTTGGCGGCAAGGGCGCGGTAGCGTGCCTCATGCTCCTTTTCGATCTGGCCCACCATCGTGAAGAGAGCGGCCAGCTGGGTGAAGCCCTCCTCCTTGGCCTCCGCTGCCATGCGGGGGTACATATCAGTCCACTCTTCGTTCTCGCCGCTGGCTGCCATGTCGAGGCAGGTCAGGGTGTCGGGGATGGAGCCGCCGCAGAGGGCCTTGAACCACAGCTTGGCGTGCTCCTTCTCGTTGCCGGCGGTCTCTTCGAAGATAGCGGCCAGCTGCTCGTAGCCTTCCTTCTTTGCGACGCTTGCAAAGTAGGTGTACTTGTTGCGGGCCATGCTCTCGCCTGCAAAAGCTTCCATCAGGTTCTTCTCGGTCTTGGTTCCCTTGAGTTCCATATTCTGTTCTCCTCTCAGATAGTCTGACACTGCCAGTATGGGCTGTGTCTGGTTTGGTTTATTCTACGCGCAGCCCGCTTTGTTCGGTACCGGGTGTGCGATCGGTCTTCCTTGTCTCTGAGGGTATTATACCAGAATTTCGGGCAGAAATCAAGAATAATTCCTATTTATTTTGAGAATATTTCTTATTTATTTTTTAACTATGCTGCTTGAGTGCGCACACAGCGATGCTGAGAGCGCTCCATGCCGCCTGATACATCAGCACTGCAGCCACGCTCAGCATCCCCACGCTGCCCGCATAGGTCAGCAGGACGGCGATGGCCACCGAGAACCACACCGACACCAGCTGCACCGTGGTAGCGGTCGTCTCGGCGTTCTGGGCCTGCTCTGCGGCCCGCAGACCGCCGGTCAGGCTGGCAAAGCCGTTGGTGCAAAGGATGCAGCAGCCTTCGGAGCCGGTGTCTTTGGCGGTGGCAGCGCCCAGTGCGGCACACTGCTCCTGGTCCAGCAGGACGACCATGCCCTCGGGCAGATGGTAGGCGTCGGTGATGTGCCGTGCGGTCAGGGTGGGGTCCTGGCAGGACACCAGCAGCTGGATATTCTCTTTTTGCAGCTGTTCCAGACTGCGGGCGGCGTTCCGTCCCCCCACATAGCGGAGCACGAACATGGCGTGCAGACTGCCGGACACGGCCAGATAGAGGATCTGCAGCTCGCCGTTCTTGGAATGCTTGGCCTCATATTCCTCGTCGGGCAGGGGAACTTCTTCTTTTTCCATGTACGCACGGGTGCCGATGAGGATGCGGTTGTTGTCGCACCATGCAGAGAAACCGAGGCCGCGATGGACTTCCAGGTCCTTGACCGGGTAGAGGATGTCGGTGCGGTCCTCGATGATCTGGCGGAACAGGCCGCTCAGGGTATTGCAGCACTTGCTCAGGACGCTGGCCGAATAGAGGATGGCCCGGTCGATGCGTCCGCCCTTGAAGATGCGGATGTCCTCGAGCATGGCACTGTCTGGGGTGAACAGCTCATCGGCGTCAGCCTGAACGGTATCCACACCGCCCAGTTCCTCGATCGCCGCCCAGCCGGGGATCACCGCACCCGAGGCAGCGGCAGTCTGCTGCAGCCGCAGGGATGCAAAGCCTGCGATGAGGGTGGAGGACAGAGGCGAACCCATGCAGAGCACAGCGGTCAGCGCCGCAGCGCCGCCGTTGAGGCCGCCGCCAAAGACGCAGAAGACCAGACCGGCCAACACAGCCGCACCCAGCAGGATGTAATTCGTCTTACGGGCGCGGCGCTCACAGGCGCGGGGGCCGAAGCCCTGCTCCACCATCGCGTCGTCCCACTCAGCGGGTCGGCTGAGCAGCACCCAGGGGTCTTTTTCGTCCATGTCCTTGGAGAGGATGCGGATAAGGTCTTTGTCCTTGGCGCGGAACGCACCGCGATGCTCCGGACCAGCCTGCGCCAGTTTGAAGCCGCCCTGGACCGAGGCCAGAAGGACACGGTCGCCCAGCAGTGCAAGGAACAGCCCCAGCGCCGCAATGCCGGACAGAAGGGTGAAGCTGGACGCCTGATAGTTCTGCGCGTTCAGCAGGGCCACAGCGGCCTGCAAAAGCGCAGCGCAGGCTGCCATCGCGGGCATGGTCTCCATGCTGGGGCGTTCGCCCCGCAGACCCTTCAGGCCGTCCCTCACGACGGGCCAGCCCACAGCCAGCGCCAGCGCCAGGAAGAGCAGATCCGCGGCATAGAAGGCCGCCGGGGCAGTTACGGGGTCAAGGCCGCCCAGCGGGCCGACAAGGCCCTCTGCGGCGAGGCCGAAGTGGAGCAGCACCAGTGCAAGGATGCCGCCCAGCGCACAGCGCAATGTAAGGGCCGCGCCCATCTGGTGCAGCCGTTCCCCCACCTGTTCCGGCGTCTCGGGCGTTTTTTCCTCTTCGACAGGCGCTTCCTCGACGGGTGCAGCCTCCGGAGCAGCCGGGGCAGTACCGGCCTCTTCGGCCGGCTGTGCAGGCGCTTCCTCCTTCGGCGGCTCCACCGGAGCCACCTCGTCGCCGTCGTTCAGGAACATGAGCGGCAGGCTCATGCTGTCGTCATTGTCCGGCGGCGTCGCGCGGGCCGGGGCTGCGGGCGCTTTCTCGTCGTCGCCCTTGCCGAAGAACTGCATCGCCGGGGCCGCATGGGGCTTCGACACCTTATCTTCTGCAAACACCATCTCGGGCATCGGCACGGCAGGCTTCTCCGGCGCTGCATCCGGCTCTTTTTCTGCGTCCGGTTTCGCTGCAACGACCGGAACTTCCGGGGTGCTTTTTTCCGGTTCTGCGGGCTTCACCGGCTGGGGAGGCTCTTCCTCCTGCGGCGGAAGCTTTGCACCAAACAGCATAGCTTTGAGCGCCTGCATCTCCCGGTCCTCATACTGCTCCTGCGGGGTGCGCGGCTCGTACTGGACCGCCTTTTTCCGGGGCGCGGCCTGCTTTTCTGCCGGCTTTTTCTCCGGCTTGGGAGCAGGCGGCTCCGGCGCTTTGATGGGTTCTGCGGGCTTTTGGGGCTTTTCCGGCTCAGGCTGGGGGGCGCTGACCGGCTCGGCTGGCTTCGGCTGCTCGGGCTTTGGCTCTGCGACTTCCTCTTCCAGCGCCAGGACCAGCTCCAGGTCGGAGGGTTCCTCCGGCTCCTCGCCGCCCAGCTGTATCTCGCCGGTACGGCTCTCTTCGGGTGTGCCGCCTTCCTGCTGTTCGGCCTTTTCACGGCGGAACAGCCGGCCCAGCAGGCTCTTGGGCTTTTCTTCATTCTCATCGTCCCGCCGGGTCATCTCCTCCGGGACCTGGGCTACACTGGTGGTAAAAAAGGTGCGGAATTTTTCTTCGCGGGCGTCGAGCTCTTCCTGCGTCATTTCCTTCCGCTCGTCATCCTTTGGCATCCTGATCTTCCCTCCCTTGTTTCGTTCGGCACGGGCCAGCTCAGCCCTGTGCGGCGCGCTGGCTCTGGATCTCATACAGGATGATGCCTGCGGCCACCGAGACATTGAAGCTGTCCACGCCGGTACCCTGTGCGGTCATATCGAGGCTCACAACGCCGTCGCAGAGCTTTTTGACCAGCTGCGACACACCGCTGCCCTCGCTGCCCAGCACCAGCGCAATGGGGCCGGTGAGGTTGTTCTTGCGCAGGGACACGCCGTCCATGTCGGCGCAGTAGACGAAAACACCCTGCTCCTTGAGGCGGCGGATGGTCTCGCCGATGTTGGCCACACGGGCCACGGGCAGACGCTCAGCCGCACCGGCGCTGGACTTGATGACGGTGGGGGTCACGGATGCGCCGCCCCGCTTGGGGATGACGATGCCGTGAGCGCCGCACAGCAGAGCCGAGCGCATGACAGCGCCCAGATTGTGGGGGTCTTCGATGCCGTCGCTCAGCACGAGGAAGGGCGGTTCGCCCTTCTCTTTGGCAGCAGCCAGCAGGTCCTCCACCGTTGCGTATTCGATCTCACTGGCAAAGGCGGCCACGCCCTGATGGCTCTCGGTGCCGGTCATGAGGCGCAGCTTGTTGGGGTGTACCCGCTTGACGGTGGCACCGGCTTCCTTCGCCATTGCGGTATAGTAAGCGGCCACAGCCGGGGCCATACCCTCGGCCAGCAGCACTGTATCCACGCCGGAGCCGCTCTTCAGCAGCTCTGTGACCGGGTTCTTGCCGTAGACGAGGCTCTCGTTCCGGGGCTGGTCGTCGGCCTTTTCGCGGCGGGGACGGCGGGGCATATTGCGTTCTTCCATGAAGTTCTCCTTCCGTTTCTATCGTAGGACGCCAAAGCCCTTCCGGCCCGGCGTCATCGTATCGCTTCAAACGAGTTTTCAGGGCCGCAGCGCTGTAAAGCTGCATTTTGCGGCAGGCACTGACGCATTTCAGACGTACAGCGCTTATAACTCATCTTGAAGTATAACATAAGCGGCAGGGGTTTGCCATAGAATTGCGCTTTTTCTTCCCGTGAAATTTCTGTGCCGCCCGCCCGGGCAGCGCCTCATGGGAGAAGTGTTGCCTTTTGCGCGCCGGTTATCCGTCTTTTTGCCTGTGGTAAAAGTTTTCCACATTCAGACTGCTTTACCATCCGTATATCCGCCCTGTTTTTTCCACAAGTTGAAAACCCTGTGGAGAAAGTTCAAAACTCAAGCATTCAAGCCTGTTTTCCGGGTGGAATTCCACACTTTCCACAAGGTTTTCCACAATCTTATCTCGACAGGCTCAGAACCCTTCATACATTTTGTAATTTTCAAGTCAGAATTATGACAAAATTTTGAAGCAGAGCGGCACTTGTTTTGCCTTTTTATCCAACATCATTTTGACGAATGTGGATCCCTGTTGAAAATCGTCTGCTTTGGTGCCTCCGCCGCCGGTCTGGCCGGATGTTGTCGAAGTCTGTATAAAATGTTGCATCCCACTTATTTCTCTGTCTTTCGAGCACACCGCTGGCCGAGAAAGCTTCGGTTTGGTTACAAAAACTCTCCGGTGGATTGATTTTACCCGCTGTTTGGGGTATACTTAGGGTGCAACTTCGTTAAACCATGCACAAAGCGGTGTGTGGGTACGAACAGACCCCGATAATTTTTGGAGGTAATAATAATGTTGGTAAATGCAACCGAAATGCTCATCAAAGCTCGTGACGGCCACTACGGTGTGCCTCAGTTCAACATCAACAACCTGGAGTGGACCAAGGCCGTTCTGACCGCCTGCGAGGAGATGAAGAGCCCCGTCATCCTGGGTGTCTCCGAGGGTGCCGGCAAGTACATGACCGGCTTCAAGACCGTCGCTGCTATGGTCGATGCAATGGTCGATTCCATGGGCATCACCGTTCCCGTCGCTCTGCATCTGGATCACGGCACCTACGAGGGCTGCAAGGCCTGCGTTGATGCTGGTTTCTCCTCCATCATGTTCGACGGCAGCCACTACTCCATCGAGGAGAATGTGGAGAAGACCAAGGAGCTGGTCGCTCTGGCACACTCCAAGGGTATGAGCATCGAAGCCGAGGTCGGCTCCATCGGCGGCGTCGAGGACGGCGTTGTGGGTAATGGCGAGATCGCTGACCCCGCAGAGTGCGCAAAGATCACTGATCTGGGCATCGACTTCCTGGCTGCCGGCATCGGCAACATCCACGGTGTCTACCCCGCCAACTGGAAGGGTCTGGACTTCGAGGCTCTGGACCGCATCCATAAGGCTACCAATAACATTCCTCTGGTCCTGCACGGCGGCACCGGCATCCCTGACGACATGATCGCAAAGGCCATCAGCCTGGGCGTCTCCAAGATCAACATCAACACCGAGTGCCAGCTGGTCTTCGCTGAGGCTACCCGCAAGTACATCGAAGAGGGCAAGGATCAGCAGGGCAAGGGCTTCGACCCCCGCAAGCTGCTGGCTCCCGGCGCAAAGGCCATCGAGGCCAAGTGCAAGGAAAAGATCGAGCTGTTCGGCTGCGCCGGCAAGGGCTAAGCGGAAGCTTCCTTCTTAAAGGATATACCCCCCAATAAATCATCGGCCCCGTTGCACTGTTATGCACAGTGCAACGGGGCCGCTTTTATTTTGAAATTCGGTAATGACCCACGATGTCAGTTCGTTTTTCCAGAATGTCCTGCTCGTAAGCCGTCTGCCATGGGTCATTGTGGTGAATGATATAGGGCACTCCGTTTTTATTTCGCCGGTCGGACACGATGCCGATATGTCTTTCAAAAATCACAACATCGCCGCCCTGCCATTCCTCTATTTCTGAAACATCTGTGGTTAGGGCAAATGCTGTGTGCGAAAAAAACACCTTCAGGTTTCGCACCCGTCGGAAATCTATGTTTGCATCCGGTTCTGCTACCATGTAATCCTGTGGTTGCTCCCGGATATCTGCATCCACAAGCACTTGCAGGTCATATCCGGCATTCTTCAAGGCATAAGCAACTACATCGGTGCAAACGCCATAACCATCGTCAGGATAACCGGTCTCATAATAGCGGCTTTTGTATTTTGGATGTGTGCTCACATAGACCAGTGCGCCGTTCAGAATATCAAGCTGGTCGTCTACCCCGTCATCATCCCGATCTACGCTGCTATGAAACTGCGGTATTCTGCCCTGATAGTCATCCTCAGGCCGGGACGACGAAGTGTGCTGGTAATGTGTCTGCACATAAAATACGATGCTGTAAAACAGTAAAAGCACCAGTACCGTTGCATAATGCTTTGCTGTATCCTTGCATGTTCTGTCCGAACGCATATTCTCACCCTTTCCTACTTTGAGGATACCAGCTTTTTCCCTGTTCTGCAACACCTTGGCATATAGCGCAACAAAAAAGCCCTGAGACTTTCATCTCAGAGCTTCCTGTTCAAGTCGGCGACTACCTATTTTCACAAGCCGTTTCCAGCTAACTATCTTGGGCACGAGTGAGCTTAACTGCTGTGTTCGGAATGGGAACAGGTGGAACCTCACCGTCATCGTCACCGACCATATGACTAGCTAAGTATATCATTTCTGATCTACTTTGTCTAGTATTTAGAAGGACGTGCCTTCAAAACTGAATAATCACTGCTACTTCTCGTTGACTTGAGATACTCAAGCGAATTGTGGTCAAGCCCTCGACCTATTAGTACACGCTTGCTGAATGGATCGCTCCACTTACACATCGTGCCTATCGACCTTGTAGTCTTCAAGGGGTCTTACCTGATCAAATCAGTGGGATATCTTATCTTTGGGTCGGCTTCACGCTTAGATGCTTTCAGCGTTTATCCGATCCGTACGTAGTTGCCCAGCTATGCTCCTGGCGGAACAACTGGTGCGCCAG